>Ga0116227_10002980_pt1 | contig 38005 bp, 29 predicted proteins | sample S1TSphgellanicum_FD_89693 | JGI IMG/M metagenome (GOLD analysis project Ga0116227, IMG submission 89693) | Host-associated microbial communities from peat moss isolated from Minnesota, USA - S1T2_Fb - Sphagnum magellanicum MG | ecosystem: Host-associated > Plants > Peat moss > Unclassified...
AAACCCATGGGTGTGCGACATTTTCAAAATGCAGGGCTGGACTTGTTAAGTCGCCTTGTCCTTGGCCCACATGTGATGACATTCTCAAAATGTAGGGTTGGACCTCGCTACGACCTTGTCCTAGGTGGGGGACATTCCCAAAACGTAGGGCTGGACAAAGTTATAACCTCACCCTAGGCCCCTTACTTTGGGAATTCTCCCACCATATGGTTTTCACCTGACACTTCAAGACAAAATATCCATCTCACTCTTAATCTTAATGGGGCCCTACATTTCATGGCCAAGCAATTTGGTCTGCATTTTAGTGTATTTCTGTGTTTCCCTGGCATTTAGGGGTTAATGAGTATGTGAAATTTGACATCTCATGATCTAGGCGTGTTTAGGTTCATGATAACATTCATCTCATACTTTACCAATGTGTAAAGTACACTTGTGGGGACTTTCCCAAAATGCAAGGCCAGACTAGACTATCGCCTCATCTTAGGCTCCTTATTTGGGAGCGGCCTCACCTTGAAAGTTGGGACTTCACCCTACAATGAGAATTGCACATCTTTTATTTACAAACGAACCACTTTTACATTATCAACAGATAAAAGGACTGTTCTTTACTTCAACATGTGCTGTGACCCACTATTATTTTTGGAGCTTTCTGATGCAGCAATACTAGTGAGCGTCCCATAAATAGATTCAGCAATAATTGACAACATGTTTGTAAAAAAAAACTGGCAAAAATTGCCCCAAAATCAAAAACCGTGTCCAAGTAAGGTGAAGTTTTCTAATTAAAAATCTGAACTTCTCCATTTCAGTGTGAAATGTGTTTTTTCTGCAAAAACTAGTTTCTTTTGCTAGAATAGATAATTGATAAAAGAAAACATTAAATTGTAGATAAAACATGGTGGTCCAATTCTTGGCCACAAGATACAGAAGCAATGTCTATGAATACAATAAAACCTTATTTGAGTGGAACTTGAAGAACTCCATATGATAAAGAGCCATAAAGATAGGAGGTGAAAAGGAAAATAAAGTGGTAGAGGTGAATATCAAATGTTTAACTTAATGAATATATTTAATGTGTAGTGGGGTGCCCTTTGTTCCCTATTCAATGGTGACTCAACACGGTTGACCATCTTATACTATGAAATATGAGTTAGTTGAGTGCTCTATGAAAATAATTACTTTAGTGTTAAAAGGTTGGTGGTGTTGGGGGTTATGGAAGGTGGGGAGATCATGTAAATAATAGGAAGGAATAAAAAGTTGTTAGCCTACCCAAGGTTGACTAAAAGAAATAGTTATTATGAGAATGGTGAAACCATTGAAAAAGATTAATAATGAATACCTTGTAAAATAATTTTGCAATTTATGATTGAGTTCTTGCAAGTGAACCACTATTTCTAAAGTGAATATGCACAATCCACTAACAAAATGCTTAATAGGTTGTATCAACAGGCAACCACTAAACCACATGGGCTCATATGGCTACAGATAATTATAAATATTTTACACAGCTGATTGTTAAAATTATGAAGATGAATGTATGAATATATCAGTGTTGTGCAATTATTAGAATCTGCTACAGATACCCTTCAGTTATCAACCTGGGTATGTGTACTCACTTACTCAGAAGGGTAGAAAGCTGATTTTCATATAGAACCTTGGTTCTCAAATTTTCAGAAAATTATAAAAAATTTCCTTTCTAACAATCAGTTCTTTGCTAGTTTTTTGATGTTTCTGAAATACCCAGAACCGGTGGTTCTCTGGTTCTGGTTTTTTTAAAGAACCAGATCCGTTGGTTATTTTAAAACCAAATAACCGCACAACACTGGAATATAGCCAAGTTATCTTTGCATGTGAACTGAACAGTGGTATCATGAGCATCTGGTGCATGAAAACCAGGTTAAAAAAGAACAAGGATTAGGTGAAGAGTGAAGGTTGTGGGGTTCTTCCTTACCCTAAGGTCAGTTTCATCATTAAATAATCTGCAAAATAGTGAAATGGAATTTTGTGAAAATACAAAGTTGACATGTTGAAAATCATCATAATTATCATAGGCTACATTCTGAATAATTTCACTACCCACATCACAATATCATAGTAGATGATGGAAAAAAATAAAATTAAAAAAATTAAAAAACGAATTTTTTTTGAAAAAAAATTTATTCATTTTGTCAATGTGGAAATTCACCCTAGGCTACGTGCGGTATATGAAATTTGTAAATACAGGAACTGCTGGTTGTTGATCTCCAACAGAAAATCCATTCAATAAACAATAGAGGCTTATGTAGTATACGTTAGTGTTGGGTGGGTATTGATGTTTGAACATACCAGCTGGTAGTGTGGTATTGGATCTTTTTAAAAACCTTCATACCAACCTTGTACTGGTATTAAGGTCCAAGGCTAAGTTTGGGCTCATATATGGCAGGTATATACCTGATATTGAAACATGTATAGCCCTGGTGTTAAACTGGTATTACCTCTAGTCCCTATGAGGCAAGCTCTGGTACAAGGCTGGTATTGCCTCAGGTCATACTAGTCTGATGAGTTCTTTGATACCAGGACCAGTCTAAATACAAGGGTTGGAGCCTCCTACCTGCCCAACACTCATATGTACCTACCCACCGCAAGAGGGACTAGTTCTCTCCCTTCTTTGGTTCATGCAGGCTGCGCATCTTTTGGCTGGCCTTTCTTTGGCCTTCCCTTTCGTTTTCCTTGTGATGGTTCCGGCCATTGATTTTTATTGTGATCCTTCTTTTCTTCCCTATACGAGTTATCATACACTGTGAGAAGTTAGAACTTGGTGAGATTAAAACTTATGCACTACTAAAAATATATATAAATAAACAAATAAATTGTGTATCGTTGCCTAGGGTCAGTTTCCACATTGACAAAATGAATAATTTTATTTTTTCCAAAAATGAATTCGTTTTTTAATTTTGAAATTGTTGTTATCTCCATCATCTATTACAATATTGTGACATGAGTTTCGAAATTATTCAGAGTGTATCGTATGATAATTATGATGATTTTCAGCATGTCAACTTCATATTTTCACAAAATTTCATTTCACTATTTTGAAAATTATTCGATGACGAAACTGACCTTAGGGTAAGGTACTACCCTACCACAGCTTACTTATTATCTGACTAGATGCTCTCATGGTAACAGCAATTTCCTCCTTGCCACAACTGAGATCCATTCCCAGAAGAGCTGGCCAAGCCATGCTTTTGTTGGGGAACTTGCTTGCTGCTGTCATTTGGCCTGATGGTCCTTTTCCTTTTGGACATTGAAAACCATTCAGTTCATTCATCTGGTTTCCATCTGCAAGATGAGAGTCACAGGTGTGGGTGAAATAGCTCACATGAATTTTGCATTGACACAATAATACTTTTTATAATATGAAAAGTTGACAAATTTTTATGGTCTGTTGCTTGATAATCCTTGGCTAGTTTAATGTCTTCCACATTAGACTTGGATTTCAAGGCCTTCTTAGTGATAACTTATAAGTTGACATAAGTCTTGGTGCTTTCATTAATGTTGAATTACCCCATTTCATGAATTGCCAGCCTTAACCCTGCATTGTCCACTCACCTTGGGGGAGGGGTAGTGTAGTGTAAATACTAAAGCCTGAGTGTGAGGGCATTACTGGAATAAGGGTGCATGAGGCAAGAGTCAAGTGCAAGCCCAATTTTGTTTTTGGTTTTTTTTTTTTTTACACAATGGAAAATCCATCGCAAAAAGAGAACCAGTACATCACAAGGCCACGGGTACACCCAACCAAGCACGAGGCAAGAGTCAAGTGCAAGCCTGATTTTGGTAATGATCATCACCTTCATTGCATGTGGTGTAAAAATCCAGGCAATAATCGTGAAGAATTGAAAGAAAGGGGGAAAACCAAGGGCTTTACATGCACATAATGCTCAAGGCTATGGACATAATTGAATATGGACCCAATGAGGTAGAGTTAAGGCAAGCCCAATTTTGGTAATGCCCATGTCCAAGGGCATTACATAATGTAAAAATTGACTGATTTTTTTTTTGTTTTTTGTTTTTGTTTTTTTTCATTATACCCAGTGGGTACCCATCAGATACCCATCGGGTGTCACAGGAATTTTTTAAAAGACTTAACATGAGCATTTCAAAAAGAAAAACACCCGCACCTATCAATGTTTTGTTTTTCAAAATGACCCACAACTATGAGGTTTTACACTCTTTTAGAGCACCTTCAAAGACATTAATTTTTTTGTGAAGGCCACCCTGAAAACAAAACACCTGTTCATGAGCAAAGGAATAATTGTGCATTACAATATGCTCTATGACATTTTAAAGAGACTTTTAGTTGAAGAAGCACTCATATGAACTTGCCTTAGGTGAACCAACATATACATGAGTGCCACGATAAAAACCCCCCAAATATATATTGGTTACTTATAAGCCTTATAAATGATGAAACCCTACCAAACAAAAGAAAAAGTTCCCAATTGCAAGGGCAAAGGGAGGCACCAAAAAAAAAGAGAGGAACATTGTCCAACAAAGAGTCATCACCCATAAGCACAAACCCACGAAATGGGGGTTGCAAAAGAGCAACCTAAAAGTCCTAAACCTGTAGCATGAAAGACAAATACGACACAAGGAAAAAAAACATTTGGTTGCTCAGGCCGCATTCTAGGGAAAACCAGAAAAGCAAACAAAGTACCTTGAATGTATCTAAGACAGAGCTTTATTGCGATCAGAAGCTTTACACTCATGTGGGGTTCACATTTGGCTTGGGCAAGAAAAGCCCAGTATTATTCGCATAAAGTTTGAGAGGGGACGAGGGAGAAGGTGCAGAACATAACTATCATTAGTAAAAGCGGTATTGGATATAGAAAATAATGGCCAGGGTGAACCAGCACCCACATTGGTACCTTCACCTTTTCAAGCAAGGGCTCATAGTGGCCATGTTAAGCCCTAAAAATGTTAGATTTGAACTCAGAGACTCCGATTCAGTCTGAGCGTGGGATATTTATAATATTCAGAAAGCTTCACATTACCAAGGATGATCAATTGACATAAGTTCAAAATATTAATACATATTTTTAATTGAATTATTTTTAAAAAATTAATAATGAATGATCGAACATTGGTAATTCAAGATCATTCATGAAATCATTTTAATTTTTATTATTTTGAAATGTGAAATTTAATTTTCACCTATTGGAAACATTAAGAGGAAACCCCCCCCTCCCTCCCCAAACCCCAAACAACCTACATAGCACAACCTACTTAGCACCCATGCTGCTTTCAATGTCCTTTTTGATGGCCCTGTTATTTCAAAAGGTGGACCTTTCTGATGTCCCCCAACATGCTTATTGGCATGTTTCATAGCTTTATTTAACACCTCTCATGGTTCAAAAATGTAGATAAAATAAAATATTTTCAACTATAGTGCCCAACTTTCCCTATGTACTTATTGGCACCCGTGGCATCCTTTAACATTGTATGTGATGCCTTGAATGTCCTTGGTGCCCATTTTGGCTCCCAAGAAAATTCCTACTCAACATGATGCCCTTAGTGTTTTCAACATGCTTTTACTATGCTCTTGTTGTTGCTTTTGGTTTTGATTTATGTTAACATTCTTATCTATTTGTAATTTTCTCACCATTTCTTATGATCTTTGGTGTTGTTTAGTTGTGTTTTTGCTATTGATCAAACTTAGGTTATCCCCAAACCAAAACATCCCACCAATCTGAATTTTCACAAAGAATGTTCAAATTTGAACATTTGATAGGTTGACATCCCATCTTGGGATGTCCTTTCAAGACAATGGCTTAGCAACTCTGCTCTTGAACAATCATAGTGGTTTAAAGACTCATAAAACTTTAGAAATGTTAAATTTGTTTGGCTTGAAAACAATGTTTTCAATGAAAATTAAGTTTAATTTTAAATAATTTTAGAAATTTAGATATTCTTTGATTGAATCTCATATGTAAATATACAAAACTTCATCACATGAAACCCATACTTCTTACCATGGGTATGTACCACTACATATGCGTTGTTGGATTATCATTGAATTGAGTTTATTTGGGAGGCACACACTTGAATAAGCATTTTAGGTTGACATGTGTTGAAACTTGGGTAAATGTGTTTTCAAACTAAACTTTATAAAATTATACAACAAGTTGTGTAAACTTCCACACATTATAGATTCTACATGAATCATTAACCATAGTCAATAAACACATTTTAATGTAATGAGTTGAGATGCTTGTGATTTCATGGGTGTGAGATGCTAATCACACATTTCAAAGTTGAATGATGAGAAAATTTACATGAGATTATTTTAGATTAAAATGAATTAACATGTTTTATTTACTATTTAAGAAAGATTTGAAGAGTGAAGGGGCAAAGGGAAGAGTTGGGTCTCCACTAATTCTAAAAAAAGATGTAAATTGAATGAGAAATTAATTTCTATTGATTTTAAAAGAAAAAAATAGTTAGATGGGAATAAAATGTCCACCCCAAGTTGTGTGAGGAGGTGATAGTAAAAGGTTGTCAAATGCCACTCCCCACCTTACTAATGAATTTGATGTTTAGAATGAGATTTTATTAATTCTAACTAATTTCATGAACATAAAATCGATGAAAATAGTGTAAACTTGTCAATTTCAATAAAATGTTTTGATGGATATTTAATTTTCAATGTTGGCTTGAATAAATATGTCCCCTAAAATATTTTTAAAAATAAGTTGGAATTAATCAAAATTATTTATTATATATCATTTATTTATTTATTTATTTAAATATTAGTAATATAAATTTATTATGTTATTCTGAATTTTTATTAAATTGAAAATACCCAATAAATTTTATATTACTTATTAAAAATATAATTTAATCATTTAGTTTAATATCTAAAATCATAATGGAATTTTGCATTAATTTATTTATAATTCTGATTTTCAATGTAAATGAAAATCTACCATCATGTTAAACAATTAAGTGTAACCACTTGTTGGAGTTGTGAACATTATGAAAATTAAACAATATTGAATCTATTAAGGAATGTATGGATATATAAAGTGTGATTTAATGGATTGGAAAACACCAAGATGTGTTGTTACTTTCCTATGAAATCAAATGTTAAAATTTAAGATTTTAAAAATTTGCAATCATGATGTGTAGGTCAAAAACTTTAATTATGAATGTAAATTCATGTTTCAAGAAATATATGTCTTTTATTTAATTGGTCATGGATTTCTTCTAGAAAAATGAAAACTATTCATTAAGCCTAAAATTACAATTGTTGAATGAAAAAACAAAGTGAAAATGCAATTGGTTTAATTAGAGTATAATGGTTTTGAAAAATGTAAAATTTGAAATCAAAAGCCAAATTTTGAACATGTTTCAACTATATAAAAATGGAATATATATATATGATATTTATTTATTCTATTTTTTGTGATCAACTTGTATGATTTTTAATATTGCCCATCTCAATTTGCACCCAATTTGCAAACATTGGTGTATTGACCACAAATGGGTCACTTTTTTTTGGGCCACCTTTTTATTTATTTATTTCTTCTATGGCTTAGCAAATCATTGATCCTCCCACAAATTTTATTCAATTAATGATAGACATTGAGAGAAAATTGCAACCCCTACATCATGTTCATGGGATGTAATAAGCACATGTGATTTAATAAGTTCATAGTATTTTTTAGATTGCTTAAATACTTTGATTATTATAAAAAAAGGGTAGATTCAAGACATGTTTGAAAAATAATTAATGAAATTTGAAGATTTGGAGTCATGAATAGAATATTTTTAAATATTCCAAAAAGACTATGTATTTTTCTTCACAATATTTCTTGAATTTTAAAAATAATTACAAAGATTCTACAAGTAATAAATGTGAATATAAAAATGACATCCATGTATAATAAATTGTGCAATAAACAAGATTTTTTTTTCTAATAGTTTATACTTCCATAAGGGATAAGGATCACTAAATCAATTTAACAAAACATACATAAAATTTTATTTTAATAAGTCATGCTTGTTTTTTGGCAACATCTTCATCTTTTATTCTCTTTTACAATGTCAATAACAAATCCAAATGAGGTTTTCATAAGTTGCAAGGATATTTTATATTCACATAATATAAAATCATTATTTTTACATTGTAAGTTCATGAGGGTTTATCACCAAGCAATGACATTTGGAATGAGATAATGCTAGTCTTCTACCTATACAATAATGATGTTTCAAATTGGAATGTTGATTAATGAATCTTCAAAACACTAATGAAAAGATCACAACCTTGATTCATCATGAATACATAGAAAGATCATTTTTGTTCAATTAACCATTCATGCAAAGGTGAAACTACATATTTATGATAGAAAATTCAGATTGTCAATGTTGCCATTATCCCAATAGATTGTTAAGTAACCATTGATTTTGTAACAAGACATGTATGAAATTATTTTAGTTCATTTATTCATATTATGTACACAATCTTGTAACAATTATCAAACAATATTTTGCATATATGATGTTTTGTAGACCCTAACAAATCTTTATTCAATTTTGTTAAAGATTGATTCTAGATGACAACAAAATGTCAAATGTGTATTTCAAAGATAACATTATTTGCAAGTATGCCTCTTCAACCATAATTTGACTGCTTTTTTTTTGTATTATTGAATATTTAAATCATTTTATGTTTTATTTCATTTTTAAAAAATAATTTGACAAATAAGTAGTTAAAAAAAGTGTTTAGGTTTTTCTTTTTCTTTTTTGTTATTTAAAACATGAGTTCAAATGGAACATGTTTTGGGCTTAATATGGCCACTTAGAGGCCATGCTCAAAAAGGTGAAGGTACCAATGTGGGTGCTGGCTCACCCTGGCTGGACTACTAAGGGATGTTGTAGGAAAAGAGACTACCCTTTTGGGGGCAACCCAAAAGGGATGCAACAAAAAGAACCTTAGTAATGTGCAGGAGGATTAGCTTCAGTCTCTGCCCCCATTGAGCATGGTATAAGTGTGAAAAAGAACTGAAATGCACATCAAATAGAGGGAGGGGTTTAAAGCAAAGATAAAGTGAATAAATTCTGTTTCTTGAGACATTCTTCCACAAGAAGACAAACATCAAGAGAAAGCCAGGTGATAGTCTCTCCTACACAGGTGAAACCCAGGTCCACCCAAGGCCAACCACCATGGTGTTACTTTACTTACTTACTTACCAGGAAGAACATAGATTTCCTTCTGTTACAAGCCAGCTGGTGGGTGCCTGTACTGTGCCAGCAGAAGTGCCTCTTTTTTTGGCTATAATTATCATCAATCCTTTATTATAACAGAAAAATAGTACTTTCATCTGCTAGGCTATTATCACCATTGATGTTAAATAAACTGTACTACCTCCTTGGACAAGAGCTAGCCTTTCCAGTTTTATAAATACTGGTGATATTTGCCAAATTTATTATGGGTTCTGGTCAAATTTTGCCAACTAAATTAAGTTGGTAGAACTGAAGTGTAATAAGTCTCCCCTGATCACTTGTGCAGTTTCTTGGAGAAACAGTCCAAATGTAATCTTATTTCGTAGAGTGTTGAAACTGTGCGCAGAATTGACACAATAAAACTCATTAGGTCAGGTATTTGTTTCTGAGTTTCTCATCCATTCCTTCAATGACTAGATTAGGTTCAGTGCAATTTTTCAGTTTCTCATCGATTGTTCTTATACCTACCTTTATTGTGTCTGAGCATTCTGTTCTGTCAATGCTGTTTGCAGCTGCAACTTTCTGAATGTAAAATGCCCCCTATTCCTACTTAATTCATCAATATGAATCGGATCACAATTCACACTCCAATGATGCCTTCATGGCACACATTTGAGATAAATATAAGACCCCAAATATATATTGGTCAGATGATGATGTGGTCAGATGATGGTGGCCTTTGAATTGCTGCTACACACAAGTAGAAGGGAGTTTTGCCATTCCGTATGAGCAATAAATAGGGTCTAAGATGGCCTCATCACCCATTATCTCCTTTCATTTGTTCATACAGAAATCACTTGGAGAAATTTCTTAATGTATTAGGAAGGCACCTTATATCTATGAATATCTCTTCTGAAAAAGATCAGAGGGATCTTATGTTGTTTTTTTCTTTTTTTTGTTTTCTTTGTACAAGCATAAGATCCCTCTTGAATGTTTCTAATCTTGGCATCTTTACCATGATGATACTATTGACCTCATGCTTTATGATGGGTAAAGGGCCAAATGGGGAGTGGGACTTTTGCAAAATGTGGGGCTGGACTTGGCGGTTACCTCCAAAGCCCCTTTTTTGGAAATGTCCCCACCCTGGGCCTTACCCTGCACTTATCCCAACCTGCTTCCTCTTTCGTGCAAAATTTCACACTGTTGCAAAAGTTTGGATTTTTATTTTTGCAAATTCAATGAAATCTTGAAAATTTTCCAGAATTTTCTTAAAAAATAGTTCAAGTAGGTACTCAAAATATATAAAGATATTTTTAAAATTATTTGTGTATCCAAATTGGCTGTGGATGATCACCACCTTGGCAACATCACAAAATCGAAGGGAAAAAAACAAAAAACAAAACAAAACTGATCCCAACCCCTGGATTGGAAGACCTTATAGTTTATGGCAATCCGGATAAATCCATAACACAACTTGTATCCAGGCTTTCAGTCCCCTGTTTTCTGTATAATGTACCTCTCAGGTTGGGAGATGTTGTAACCGAAATAGAAGGAAGGAAAGAACCCACAAAAGCAATGTAGGGAATGTATAGGAATAGTTAAAGAACCACACTGAAAGCAGAGCAAAGGTTAAACATTCTATGAGGGTATGCTTTGATTTTAAATGAGAAAAATAGTGGGGTTTGATTCCCCACTTTCAAATCTTTGTGTAGAGCCCATATCATAAGAATCCCTTGATGGTATCCTCTTTAGCTTTTTGAGAATTTCAAGATTCTAAAAAGCCACTTTTGAAGGGAAATCCATAAGTAAATAAATAGAAACATAATAGTATGGTTGTCAAACTCAAAGATGTGAGGAGGAAAGCATTGAAAATGCTTGTTGACTCAGGACAAAGCTCAGAAACTTTTTTGCAGCCACCCTGGAGCTATTTATGTTCACTACAACTGGAAACCTTGAACTCATTGTTCAGTTACAAGTTACCAACAAAATTCAAACACTTTGCATGAACAAAAGGCAGCCTTGAATTGCATGTCCTCAGATATTAAGTGCTTTCTGAGCTATTGATGAGGGGATTACTTTTGACTCATGGGTGAAAGTGCCCTTCAAGGGAACTGAGTTCTTCATTTTTCCTCCACTATCTTTGGGGCGAGGATACACCAAGTGTGAGCACCCAATACTGTTACCAATAAATTTGTTTAGGGTTTTGTAAAAAACCCATTATGTGGTTAATGGTCTGTTTTTGCAATACCTTATTTGAGAACTGCCCAATATAGTGTCAAGGTAGGTTTTGTTGCATATAATTCATATCATATCGTATTCTCTTCTTTCCATATGCACTTCTATCACAATTGCCAAGCCAAAACTCAGGTGTGGCAAAGTGATCTAGCTTACATTCTTTAGGAAAAAAGAGAAAATCTACTTGGATGAAAACAAGATTGAGTTTGAGGAAATGATTAATAACCTACTTGGATGAAGTACAGAAAAAGATATAGGTCCCCAACTTTAAATCCTTCCAAGCAATGAAATAATGGTCCAGCCCCTAACGCAATAAACTGCCATACCCTCCAAGGTTTCCTTATTAACAAGTAATGGCAGGCCTAGGTCTGAAGCAGTTTGGTACCAAGTAATACATGTTTTGCCTCATTAACCCATAGCACAAACATTACATGGCATTCGCCATAGTGGGCATGCCACACTTGACATGTCACATGCCATGTGGGGTGCATCATAGATTAGTGTTGTGGCCTCTTCCTCTAGTACATAACATGTAACACAAGTTTCTATGTTGTTTTATACTTTAAAAAAAAAGAAATGAGCAAAAGAAATAAAGAAGAATCGTTCTTTCAGTTCCTTTCTTTTCACAATGGACCACCACAAGCAAGTAGTGTTTTCTCTCCTTTGCTCAGTTCCGTAGTTTTTTCCTTCATAAACTCTGTTATTACATTGCCTTTCCCTTTTATTTCATGTTTTTTATGACTTGATTTCATCATATTGGCATTTTTAAAAATCTTATATACAAGGTTGTTGCGAAATCATGGAGTAGAACCTTCTTCATTGATCGTATATCTGTTTGAATGACCCCTTTTTCCTTGGCCTCCTCTTTTTTTTGTTTCATTATGTGAGGTTTTTTAAAGAATGAACGTCATCCTTGAAATGCACACATGATTTCCACCACTAACCTAACTACAACTTTATGATTTCTTGTCATAACACACCTTGTGATATAATGGTGTATCATGCTTGCACAAGCACAACCTTTAAATCAAGTAGAACATGGTCTACTTGCCCTTGAGCAAGCTACCATAATCACCATAGTTCATGTGACTCAATTGACATACTTTTAGGAAATTGCTTTGCACTTAGGCCTTCATGTTCTACAACTATGATAAGAATAATTATTAGAAGCAAGAGATTTCATCAATTCCAACCTTCGACACCACAAGCATCATTGTTCCCAAGCCCTCCATTAACAAACACATGGCTCTAGTATTGTCAACACCAAACATGATAATAAAAACTTTGATTATTACATTAATACTGTTCAATTTGGAAAAAAAAATTCCCCTTTGTAATGATTTTGCAACATTTATTGTAATGAATTGTTCACAAAATGATGATGGGGAAAAAATTGCACCCTACTTCTAAAACTATCCATAAATACATGTTGTCATCAAAACACACACACACCTAAGCAATAACAAATGTATGGCAAGCAAGAAAAATCACCAATATTACTATGTGTTATGAAGAATTGCAAAAAGGAAATGTCCTTACATGTTCAATCATATGAGTGAATGAAGTTGGTCAAAAATCTGTTTTTAATAGTGAATAAACCTTTCATCATTTGTTCCAAATGTTGCATCAATTGAAACCCCTTTCAGTGTCCATGGTAAAACATTTGTTCATTTTCCCAAAGAGTTTGTCTACCAATTGTGAATGGTATGTTAATCCATGTAAGCCACCTTTCACAATCACTTTAATTTCTTGGTGGTAGAAGATTTTATTGAGGTTTTGTTCTACCCACATTTTCACACTTTTAACATCATTTGCATGCTTCTTTTGGGATTCTATGGCCAAATCTTGACAATATTATGGATGTCCTATGTGCTAGATTCCATGATCTCTTTTACTTTTAATGTGTTTGATTTAGAACCTAGGACATGGACAACCCTATTTGTGCCTACTCCAACACAAAATGTTTTGTTTCCATGGACAAATGAATAGATGATGCACAATGCTACCTTGACTTTTCCAATCCATAAACACTTATGCATGCTACTTTTCTCACAAAGAAATCTTTAATATCTTAAGGTTTAAGTATAGTCACTTCACAATGAAGTTACATAAACGTCCTTGCTTTTGTGAATTGCCCCTCTTTTTGTGTATGGTCCTAGGACCATTATTGCTTGTGTTTTTACAAATAGCCTTTCCCTTTGCATCCAATGTAGGTTTTGTTGCATAGGTACCAATGACCTCAAGTGTTGTCTCTAGGTCTATATTCACAATGATAATTGTGGCAAACAACATTGAAAACCATGATTGTCCCTTGATTGCAAACTCCACATCCTTTAACTTTCATGGTTGACACACAACATTGGTTAGACATTTGTAGGTCACCCAATATTTATGGTTGTTCCACTGAAGTATCTTCAGCATCCCAGACTTGTTCATAATAACATGTATATGGTTGGAATTGCATTCCCCCATCTTGCCAATTGCCCTTTCCATGCAAGAAATTGTTTAATTGTTCACATTGTTTGTATGTATGTCACAACCACTTTCACCATTTTGCTATGATTTGTCCAGGTGCCCTTGTTTCAATGCATCACAAAAATATCTTGAGTTTACTTGTTAATAGGGTGAAATGCATTACTTGTTACCAAACTGTTATTATTTGTCAATAGGGAAACGTTGGTGGGTAGCAGAATTTAGTATAGTTGGGGTTGGATTAGAGGTCCACAATAAAACTACCTCAAAGCAAAAATAGCCTTTGGCATGGTTTGGTTGTTGAGACTTTGAGGTAGCAACTATTGGACCACATTCCTTACCTTGGGAGGATTTAACATGGGGTTATATACGTAGGGTATGACATTTTGTCAATGTAATAGCCAATGAATATGGTCGTGTCAGGAGTTTAGGGACTTAATACAAGGTTAGGGAGGGTCTTAGCCAAATTCGAGTTCATGTTCGACCTGATATGTTGATTATTTCATATCCTACCCTGAACGTTGGCTGATAACCGTGTCAAATGTCAGTATTAGGTGGCAACACCGACCAAGCTTTGTTGGACTATATGGGTCACAATTTACTCTCAAATTCAAAAAAATTGAGTTCCAAAAAAGACTCTCAAGGTGTCTTCTTTTCAGCAGAGACTGCAGATTTGCAGCTTGTGTGCCCCACTTGTCAAACCCAAGGACTCTACAACCCACAACATACTCCTAAGAACTGGTGGTGCAAAATGTTCATTGCCCAACATTGAACAATAGCTAACTTGGGCCCATGTGTGGCAGTTGTCAAAGGACTCGTACTCTTTCAGTACTTGGCTACTTCAGTTTCAAACTTCCATCTCCAGAAGGCACTCTCAACAGGCAGATTCTTTCAGTGGATCTTGGACAATGAGGATTCAGCTGTCTGGTATGATTGGTAGCTTTATGGAGAAGTTTACAGATTGGGAGTGACTTTGCTTTTGTGGAAATAGCTTTAGGGAGTGGCCAGAGTGAACCAGCACTCACCAGCACATCATCCAATGGATGCCAATGATAACTCAGTTGTGGATGAACCTCAACCAAGTTAATATCTGGTTGTGCCTCTGTAACCGATTACCTATGAAGTATGTAACATACATTGGCACATAGGTGAAGAAAATAGGTGAATATTACGTACGAACGTAGATGTTTTTAAAATTTTTATAGGTAAGAACTGCTTTTTTTTCCTACCTACCTACTACCAACCCATTTTCCAGTTGTTAGAAGGTAAGTAGTAAAGTTTAAAAGCAACTGAACTAACTACCATGGTTAGCTGGGGAACTGGAAGCCAACAGAAAAACTGTTTCCTCACAGCTTACTGTCCATCCTTCATGTTGTGCTGGTGGGTGCTCACTGCTGGTTCACTTCTGGCCAGTACAACTGGTCTACAAAAGCATTCTGGGGGTTTCCTCCTTTTCCCTATTCACTTTCCAGCTCACGAGCTAAATCACCCCCAGAAATCATGAATCCATTTTGGCAAACGCTCATCTTTGATTGCACCAATTGGCAGATTCATTCCATTCCACGAGTAGTTAACAACACCACTCTATTAGAAGCGTGGTCCATGGGTACCAATGATGGCTGGTCAATACCTTCTGGATTAGTCATCGTAGTACTTGGTTTTTGTTCTCGCATTCCTACATTCTACGTATACAAAAAAATTAAAAGGTTACTGGATGAATGTTTGTCGAAGAGATAATTCTCTACTCAAAGGTGATTTGTGACAAATTTTCATTTTCATGTCACAATCTTTTTTGAATTCTGCTTTTTAAAGAAATTCCCTACACCTGGTGGGTATCCAATGAGTACCCATTGGGTTTCACAAGAATTTGAAAAAAAAAATCTTATGGAAGCTATATCCTTTGTCAACTGACTGGTTTTTACCCTTTTTGGATGAGAATCTCCAAAGGAGATTTTGAAGGTGATTGCCTTGACAAACTGATGCAACCGTGTAAAACTTTATTGATAGACACACCCTATACTAGGAAAATGTACAAAGGGAAAAGAAAAAAAAAGAACAAAACTCCTTAGTTTGATAACCAAAAGAATTCCTTTATTTCAAGGAATCCCGCAAAGGCGGGGTGCCATGGATATGGAGTTGGACACCTGAATTTATCCTTGTTTTTCTTCTTTTTGGAAATGTGAAACACCAATGGAGCACCCCATCCTCCACACGTGTAGTTCGGTCTTTTGATTTCAATGGCTGTATATATTGTTTTCTTGGGACCTAGTCTCGTAGATTGATCATCTTCTTTCTTTTGAGGGGTACCAGATTCATGAAGGTGCAATACGCAAAGGTGCCCATGTTGCATGCATTGCCTACTCCTTTTGGTTATTATTGTGCAAATAACATACGGCATGTACAGCTTACGTGTCTGGACAAAGCACAACATTTAAATAAAGTCTGAAACTGAGTTTGAACTTGTAAAGATGCACATGATACACCAATCCCCAAAAACCCCAGTAACAGAAAATCACTACTTTTGAATTGGCTGATCATAATGATTGGCCCAGATCTGACATTAAAAATAATTTATCATTTTATATTGTTCAATTTTTCATGTTTTTGGGTAGATCTGTGACAGTGCTTTTTTCCCTGACAAATTCTGTCATTTGTTTTTGACAAAAAAAATTCTTGTTTTTTAAACTGGAAGACTAATTTTGATAACTCATGGGGAAAATTCTCCAGGTCAATATATTAAAAAAATGAAGGAAAAAAAAAGAAAAAACACCTTGCACCCCAATGAAATTCGTGGGATGAATTAATGCTCTATATTGGATGTGCTAATGAATGGTAGAGCCCACATATGGGGCTGCGAGTGGAGATGCTCTAACATCCCATTTCACACATGCATTCTCTCAAAATGAGATGAAGACGAGGTGTGTGACTTTAGCTAGTGCAAGCAATTTTGAGGATTAATTATTGGGGGTTCTGGGATGGGACCACCACATGAACCCATGCTCAATCAGTACCCATTTGAGTGGAAAACTGGATTGATTTTCCTTCTACCATGGGGGAGCATTTAGGTAGGTTAACAAGAGCAAAATAATAAGTGCAACTCCTTTTTCCTGGAGTTATGGGGGGGGGGAAAGGTAAGTAAGGTTCAAGTAACCAACAACAAGAAAAATATGCGGACTATGTGACAAAGTAGGAGGCTTATTTAGAGGAAGAACTTTTTAACAATTGTAGTACCTGAATCATTTCTGCATAAATTAAATTATTTTTTTGTTTTGCTGAATTTTTGAAATTTTATTTGTTCCAAAATTTTTATAAAGTTAAGAATCTACTAAAGGTCAACTGCGAGGTCTGAACCACAGACCTCAAAGTTCAAGGTTTTAAAACTGAAATAGTCTAGACACACTAAATTATTCATTAGAGTTGTAGTAAAATGTGCTTATTATTTTTTATACCCATTATCTGCCAAAATTTTCAAATTAAAAAGCCAAGTGCTGAAGTTAAGATTAAAATTTTAATTAATTATTTCGCAGTTTGTTGCCGAATCCAATCAGGGAGTACTGTAAGCATATTTCAAACACCCTGGGTGAATTGATAGAAATAACTCATTGCAAACATCAAACTACATGCCACAAGGCACTCCAAGGTTTTATTTTATTACATTTGTATTTGAAAGCATCTCCTTGCACAGAAGATTTCATAAGTCAGTTTAAGGACCCTTCCAGTGATCACAAGCAGACCTTCCACCATTTGAATAAAAATTATGCTTTTTGCTTGGAAGGCATGCTCCCATGGGCCACCCCTAGTTTTTGGGATTACACCCGCAGGCTACTATCCTCAAGGTTACTACCAGTGTTGGGCGGTTCTCAAATGCTCACTTGGTTCTAGACCTTGGTTTTAGACCGTTTCTTCCAATGAGAACTAGGTGATACCATTACATGGGAGAACGAGAGTGAGGACTAGTTTCAAGTTTTCACATGCATGAGAATTGATCATGAGAACTGGTTCTTTTTATTAAAAATTTTCGAGAGAATCGAACAAGTTTTGTCATAGAACCTATCTCCAATTCTTAGGTAGATTAGGGTTTTTAAACAATAGTTGTGGAGGTACTGTTTAGGGTTAGGTTTAACATAGTGTTATGAAAAAAGCTCATGCTCTTTTCTTTCGTCCTTTTTGCAGTTTTAGTTGCTTTGTTGCTTCACGTTGGTTGTTGCTTCACATTGTTTTTTGCTATTATTTTGTGTTATTGCTATTTTTTTCATGTTAGTGTTGTTTTTTCACACTAGTGTTATTTTTTGTGCCAGTGTTGTGCTACACGTTGGTGTTGTTTCGTGCCGATGCTCTATGCTAATGATGTTGTTACACACGTGTTATTACTACATGTTAGTGCTACTATGTTGTTTCCTATTAGTGGTGCTACTTCTATTTCATGCTAATGTTGTTAATGTTTCATGTTGGTGGTGTTGTTTCTTGTTGGTGTTGTTGGTGTTACTTCGCACTAGTGTTTCGCGATGGTGGTGTTATTTTTACTTTGCACTGATGGTGGTGCGTCGCATTAGTGGTGTTGATTCTACTTTGTGTTAGTGCTACTAGTGTTTGTGATATTTCACACTAGTATTTCACATTGGTAATGTTGCTTCTACTTCGTGTTGGTGGTGGTGTTTCGTGCAAATGGTATTACTTTGAGCTCTAGTGGAATTGTTTTTACTTTGTGTTGGTGTTGTTAGTGTTTCACATTGCTATTGTTACTTTGCATTGGTGCTTTACACTAGTGTTGTTATTTCGATTAAATACCTTTTGGCCTAAACCCTATTGTTGTTTCACATTGGTGGTGTTATTTCACATTAGTGCTACTCTTGTTTTTGTGGTTAAAATGGTACCTCCCCCGCTCTTGCTATAAGTAGGTGGGACCTTGGAATTTGGAACATCAAACTCTCAACAAAATTTGATATAAGTTTTTTTCATTTTTGTGTTTTTGAGTGTTTTTTTCATTTTTTTTTGTTTTGTTTCTTTTGAGAATGTTCCTTTTTTCTAACTTGCATATTCCTATTAGAAAACCCCATTACGTTTTTTTTTTTTTAAATTTAGAAAATATATCTCATCTTGTTTTTTAAATGCTTAGAAAGTAGATTGCATTTTGTAATTGTTTGTAATTCTTAGTTTTGGTTTTGATAGGATCAGAAAATTGTTTAGTTTTTTTGGTTATTGATCAAGGTAGTAATTTTTAATTTCAAAATAAACATGGAACAATCTTCTAAAAATGAAAATACACGTGATGTACTTATGAATGAAGTGAGGATGGAAGATGAACCTTTGTAAAAACCTAAAAATAATGCACGAGTGCAAATAAAAGGAAATAGGAATCCAAAAAATAATGAAGAAAATATAAAATAAATTTGAAGTTACACATGCACAAAGATTATTTTAAAAACCAAATAGTAAAAATGCATTGTGTTGGGCATTTTATTATGTTAATGATAACAAAGAAATTAATTGAACAACTTCTCAAACCATGCATTATATTCTTTCTCACAGTAATCCAAATTTGAATTTAAATCCAAAAAATCAAGTGAGGAAAGAGTTAATCATATATAACACAACTAATGGTATAAATGCATTGAGGAAACATGTTAATTAAAACCACTATAATAGTTTAAAATTTTTTTGAAGAAGAAATTAATTGTCTTTTGAGGGAAGATGAAAGACAACCTTTCAAAAAAAGATCAAACATTTCTTCCAACTCCATATCCAATTTTTTTGTTACAAAAGAACCTTTCAAGAAAGATGATGTGCAACAAAAACAAAATTTGGAAGACTTAGGTTTTTTAATTGTCACCAACCATCTTCCTTTACAATTTGTGGAAAATAGTTGGTTGAAAAAGTTTAATATGCATTTGTGTCCAAGAATTATTTTTCTTTTTAGAAAAAAAATTTTAATGAATTTTTACCTGAATTAGTGGAAAAAATTAAACAATTGTAAGTTGTGATGTGTTGGGTTTGGAAGAAAGTTTTCAAGGCATTTGTTTTGGTCATGCATTTTTTAAAGCTGCCAATATTCTGCACATAGGAAAATATTTGCAAAGACTTACAATATGTGGCAATCAAAATTGCTTAATGAGATTTATAGAAATGCATAACTTGGCCAAAAAAATCTAGAAAAGGTGAGGAATAATTGAAGAAGGCATATGTCAATTCAAGTCTTCCCCCAAGGAAATCGAATATTCTAATGAAGACAAGATAAATTTTTATATTTCCACATATTTTTGTGTTCACATTTTTTTTTTCCAATTCTTACTTTGCATAGTTTAACATTTCTTTTTCTTTTGCAAATTTGTTAATAAAGTTATCTTTTTTCAAGAAGTTTTACAATTCAAAGAAATAATTATATTATGTTACAACATGTAGAATTTTTTGAGGATGAGTGAAAGAATATCACCTCCTTTGACATGGCACATTTGTTAGATTATTGGTGATTCTCTTGGCCCTATTATGTCTCCTTGTATTTTGAACTAGTCTAAGGGTCATTGGTTGTTAAATCATGCATTAAATTATGCCATATCCATGAATCTAAAATTCAAGAATGAAATTGATTCTACAACCTTTGACAATTTAATGGAAGAAGATGGAAATGTTATTTATGAGCTATTGTGTTTGGCCTCCAACATAAAAAAAAAGTTGTTCAAGTTTTGGATTTTTTTTTTCTTAAAAAAATATGAAAAAGAAAAGGCCCATAATATATTTTCTTTAATGTTGGACCCTAAGTTTAAAACTTTTTGTCTTGTGTCCTCACTTATTGGTCATGAGTAACATAAGGTAATTGTTGAAGAATATGATAAAAAATCTTTGTTTCCTCTGCTTCTTAAATGTCATTAACATTTGCATTCATTGGTTGAATTTGAAAAAAATGTTGTTAATCAAAGGGTTGAAAAGGATATGAGTTTGGATATCTTTAAAATGACAGTTAACACAAGTGAGCCAAGAAGAGAATTGGTCAATAGAGAGCTTCTGATTTTCAAACATTATCAAGTGGATGTTAAAGACATAAAGTGTCTAGTATAGTGGTGGGAAAAACATGAGAGCATGTTTCCTACAATTGGTTTTTGTGTTAAACAAATCTTAGGGATAATTGTATTTCAAATTGAGACAGAAAGAATATTTTCATTAGTTGGAATCCTTATTAGTCTTAAAAGATGTGTTTATAATCAAAAAATTTAAACAAATTGAACTTTGTCAACAAAAATAGCCCAATGATCCTAGGAGAGGTTGAAAATCCCCTTTCAACTTAGTAGATTTTATTGAGATTGATATTAATTTAGAAGAAGAGTTTGAAGAATTTGAAAAAGCTTTTGAAAACCACGAAGTTATGAAGTTGTAAATTTTGGATAATTGTTTTTACAAGTTTCCATATATTTTCAGTAATTTTAAAGTTATATATATTTTTAATTAATAAATATAATTAATAAAATAGTTTAATTTAATTTCTGAAAAATGTAATAATTAGTTTGTGAAAATTGGATTTGAAAACCAATTGTTATTATATATGCAAAAACCGCCCTATTTGAGAACCAGGTGAATTTGAAAAAAAAAAAAAGAAATCTTGATACCCGGATCAATTCTCACCAGCCCAGAAACGGATATTAAAGAATCTATCAGGTTCTCATAACATGATGTAAGAACTGGAACCAGTCGGTTCTCACAAAAAAGTGAGAACCACCCAACACTGGTTACTACCCTCAACTTAGGGGAGGACCTGGGGAGCAGGCATTCCCCTATACATAACTGACAGTAATGAGAATCTTGATGCTCTGATTAGCTATCAGGTCACCAATTATAAGCCATAACCTTCAAGCTTGATTTCATTAGTGGCCTACTAGTTAGCACAAGATATCAACATTGGCCCAATAATTTTGTAACCCTTAGCTTCTTAGTTGGAAATGTTATAGTCACTTTTTTTTTGGATGAAGAGAGGGCATCTTGATTCTCATTATAGTTGACCGTGCCCAGGAACGGGCTCATGGCCACCAGTTCCGTAGTCTGTAAAGTAATGCTCTTTATGTTCTTATTTTGGTCATGTGAGCTTTGAAAACACTTAAATCATTTCAGTGGTGTACTTGTGGTATGTAGAAAAGGAAAACAGTCAGGGCTATTTGGGCCATGCAGGTGAGGCAAGGACTTGGGGAGCCAATTTTGAATGAGCAAAAGAAACGTGAAATGTGCTGTCTTTGAGGCCAGTGGCATATAATTGGCATTCCATTATGAAGTGGTCAATGGAAACAATGTGAAATGTGTCCCAAAATGTGCCGTGCTGTCTGCCCAAAATCACCATGTGGTCAGTTGGGCTTGTATGGAATGAACTTGAACTCCCTCTGTAAAGCTGGATTCTGACCTTACTGGCTTCTGGAATCTGAATCCATGCGTTGTGTTCTGAAAGGTAGCCTCTGTAGCATGCCAAAGACAAGATGATAACAATTTCTAAATAGTTTATAGGGTAACTAATAACTTTGCTTATGAAGTCACACTCAATATCTTCTCCAAATGTACATCACTGCAAACAGAGGAATACCAAACTCAATCAACAAGCTATTCATGAGAAAAATGAAAAAATAAACAACCCGAAAAGCATCTGTCATTACACACCTATTCAGCTTTCCCTCTCCCTCTCGAAGAACACACATGTTGGGGGGTGGGGGTGGTGGAAGAGAAAGAAAGAGAGAAGAGGTTACAACCTTCGCATGCACCAAGGAACATGCAAGAAAATAACCAAAGAAATGTACAATGGGAGGAATAATAATACATAGTAGTTTGTCAGTAGGGCTCCAACCGCAGTTACCAGCACCCTAATCCCAGGCAGCTTACCAACACCAGGGTGGGTTTTTAGAACTAGGTATTTAAAATAAACCTGTCACCGACATTTGTGTAACCCTCTGGCAAAACCATGCGGGCATCAAATCAAGGGTGTTGCTTTGACCCGTGAAGTGAAGTTTGATGAGGGAGGGGTGCTGTTTACTGCTGTGCATATTATGTTATAGAGACTGGCAAAGAACTAGACTAAGCCCTAATGTGGATCCACAAAGAACGAGACTAAGCCCTAATGTGGCTCTGTGGATCGCTGGACCTCCTGATCAATTAGGTGTTTGGTCATCTGGTTCCAGATTCAACCCATCAGCAGGACTTGACCCCCGATGCCACTTATAATGAGTGAAGTCCGACTTGTCTGATTTCTACACAATGATTTACAATTGGGTCCTTAACCTTGGGTGGATAGGTAGTGATTTTTAAAATTCTGGCCATTATGATTTGAAAATTATGCACCCCAATCATACCACAACACCAAAGTAATAAAATTGGCTCATTTAATATTTGTTACCAATCTTTAAAAGAAGAATCAAATTCTGAGTGTTCTCTACTCTCTGAAATAGATGAAAAAATTCTGTTGGCCTTAATTTAGTGTAGGGCAAGGACCCAGAATGGCCCTGTTCTTGGTCCTTAACCTGTGTAAAGATCTGTTAGAATTTGAAACGATTGTGATTCGTTTGGAAAGGAGAGAACACACCTTATGTCCTCAGCCTGAGGGACTTCCTGTAATGAGGTTACACCTGTTAGGGCAGTAGCCCAAGGAGGGCTTAAGAATTCTCCAACATTTCATGGAATGAGGACTTCCCTTGCATAAAAACAGTGGAATTTTTTCTTGGAATTTGGACCTTATGCCAATTCTGAGGCATCTTATGGCAAATCCCAGGGACCTTATGGCACTCCCAAGGGTGTAACGTGCAAGGCATGGGTGGCCCTGATTTTGCATTAGAACTCACCCCAGAAATACACTTGGAAAAGTTTCCAAGGTTTGTTCAAAGAATTTATCAACTGCATGGAAACACACGAAGTCCCTGCATCCACAAAATGTTGAAAGTTTGACATACTTCCTGGAATGCATGTAATCTTGTGGTTAAGAAAATGTTAACACTTAGCTAGTGTGTAGGCTTTTTTCCTGCAATACCCCTGCAAGCCTTAACAGCTAAAAGAGAGGGATGAGGGAGAGGGGTCCCTATCTATAGTTTAGAAGGAAACAAACAGCTTCAAGATTCAAATTTTGTTGTGTGTTAACTACTTTTAGCTTCAAATTTCAGTTATGACCTTTAACCGCCAAAAAAAACTATAGTGAAAAGCTAAAAAGAGGAGAAAAAAAAGCGAGAGTAGCCCAAAAACTAGAGTACCCACATAAGTAAGCAAATCCACAAAAAAATTACCTAATTAAAAACTCTTAGTGGCAGCCAAGCAAATGGGAAAAAAACCCAAACAAAGACGAGTCAGCCATTTACTAACTTATTAGTTAGTCACTAGTTAGTAGATAACTGACGGTTAGTTTGCTAGTTTAGGGTGTGTGGGTAGACACTTAAACTGCAGTTTATTAATTTTAACCTGCTCAGAAGCGGGCCCGGTCAGGGGGAAGGAAAAGTAAAACAATGTGAGTGCTGTCATTTTTCATCCATGTGAGTACAAATATTTTGTAAAAGTGCTGTCATTTTTCATCCATGTGTTTTGCTCTCTGTTGGGCAGCTTGGGTTCGGGCTCCCATCCCCCCCCTCACCCAAATCTTTTTGTTTTTTTGTGTTATGTTTATTGGCGATTCAAAATTCAAGAGTAGTCAAAAATTCAAAATTCAAAAATGAAGCGATTTGTGTGTGTGTGTGTGTGTGTGTGTGTGTGTGTGTGATTTGGGATGTTTCCATCGCGAGAAGCCAGGAAAACACTAATAATATAAATCCTTAAATTTCTCTATGTAGTTTTCAATCTGGAGCCAAAAATATAGAAAGATGATTAAAGTTTAGTACATCATAAATTCATAGCCAGATTTGGCTAAATCTTCCTTTAGATGATAGCCCATTTTTTCTACATCTTCCTCTGGATGGTCGCCACTTTGCCTTAAAAAAACATTTCCTGAATTAACACTGGCGAGGGCCCCGGGGGTGGGGGGAAGATAGAGCGTGTCTTTTGGTTTTCTTTTAGTGTAAATTCCAAAGTTTTTGAAAATTCAGCAAACTTTTGAAACCACAAAATTGCAAAATAAAATAAAATCCTGGTGGGGAGCAGTGTTATTTTTAGGAATTTTTGTTTGTAGCCCAATTGTTTAATCATCCTTTTATTTTTTGGCTATATAATGAAAACAGAATATTCGAATTTGGCGACTTTTACTTCTTTTTTTTTCTCACTTCTTGCTGGCGACTGAAGGCATCGAAAACCACTTTTTTCGAGTTTTTAATTTCGGCTTTTTGGCGAAATTCACCATCCAAAAAAACTCCTCGGGGGGTCGGGGGCGAGGGAGGGAGTTTTGTGTTTTTGTCACCTTCGCTTGTGGTGATGGCGCACAACGAAAAAAAAAGCCGTGGGCCTCGCTGCTTCGCTGCCGCTTTGATCGCAATAATGAGGACGAAGGAGGAGGGCCCCAAGGATTTGTTCTTGTTCCGTTGCGATTTTTGCGCATGCTCCCTTGCATTGCGCTTGCTTGTACAGTCTTTTCGTTGAGCTGCTGTTAGTTGTGTGAAAGAGTAGTAATTATTACTATTGTCTCCTTCCTTTTGATGCGCTGAATTATTATTCTTGTCTTCTTTCTTGAATGCGCTCCTCCTGTTTAGTATTTACTGTTAAGTATTTAGCCAAGGATCTTGCTCCCGCTGCATTGTCGGTGCAGCTGCTCTCTTTCCCTACGTCTTCTGTGTACATCATTTTTTCTTCTTCAACCTGATTTGCGTTTGTACTTAGTGTTTTTTGTATTTTCCTTGATCTCTCTCTCTCTCTCTTTTTCCCAGTCATCTTTCGTTCGTTTTTGTTGCGCTGGATTTGGTGGGGTGTTGTTAGGTTCTTCCTTTTTTTCCCCTTTTTTTTCCCTCCACTATCTGTCTTCTTCTCATCGCCATTGCCCGCCAACTTCCTTGTGGCAACATACATTTCTGGCATCTGGCAGGGCAGAGAGAAATTGTCGTAGTAGCTGGTGATGACAAACAAACCTGGAAGGGAGTGCCTGTGCGCGGCGACGTTGAAAGACTCTCTGCTTGATTAGGCACAAGCTGACAGAGAAACGAGGTGTGCCGGTGTCAGAGCTTTGTCTCTGTTCTGAAGCCTTTCTTTATTATTACCCATATCCTCGGCTTCTTTCCTAATGCTTGCACTCCATATACCTCATGTGCTGCATCATATTTGCAATCGGATTTCAGAGGGGTCTATCTGCCGGCAGCACACGCGTCTTTGAGTAAACAGGATTAGATCCTTCCTGCGCAGCTAGAGTGCCTCGGGTTCCTTTGGAGAAGGAGAAGCGAATTCTGAATCCTAGTCAATGTGTGTACATACGGATGGATGCCTATCCCTCTCGGAGCTGTTAGACTCGGCATTTTGCGTTTTCTGGATGCCTTGATCTTTGCATCGTGAAGCCTATCTGTGCACTGGAGAATCAGGTGTTGGAATGACGAGGAAGATTCTGATACGATGGTAATCGGTTTCTAGAGGACGCGCTCTGTACTTCCGGAGCTAAATCTAGCGCTGTTTGTTTTGTAAGCGCCTTCTTCTTGCTGCTGTCATCGTCCATGGAGAAAGGAGATATTGCCATTACCGTGGATATTGATGTCGAGCCCTGGGGAGGCCAGGTATAATCTTAATCTTCTGAATTTTTGCCTACACATGCGTGGTTTTGCTTCCGCCTCTCTTTCTGTTTCTGCTTCTTCAGTCCCTCGCCCTTCTTCCTTCATTTGGATTGGTTTCACACGTCACGATTCCTGGAGATTTTTGACGAATTGCAGTCTGTGTCAAGTACTAGAAGGCGTGGTGCGGAAATAGAAGTAGTGCCGCCGTAGACAGGAAAAAACAGTATTCTAATGCGGTTTCCAATATCGAACCAGGACCGGAACGCCTGACTGGGGAAGCCTTTGGTTCCATTGTACTGTTAGTCATTCAACCAGTTCGTCAATAGTTCCAGACACTTCTGCCCACTACCGACGACTCCTTCCGTGTCTTTTCTTCCTAGGTCGTCGTCGATAGCATAGGCGATGCCCTTCTCAGCTCCATTTTCTCGCCATCTTCAGTGCACAGGGTTTGAATGGCATGCACGCTCCCTTATCGCTCTCTTTGAACCAGTGCAGAATTGCACGCTGTGTGCAATTGTATAGCAAAAGAAACAAGTCACAGGAACATTGAAGCTTCCACTCTACCACAAAGATGTCCAATTAATGATGTAGCTGTACTGACTTTTTGCGTTGGTTCTCCAAACAGAGGTATTATGTCCCTACTGCCTCAGGGGCAATCTCAGTGGTCGTGTGTGGTGATCCAGACAAACCTGCCCTCCTCACTTACCCTGATGTTGGACTGAACTGTGAGAACCTAACCTACTCTTGTTACACTTCCATAATTTCTCCATCCTTGGAAGCTAAGCTTCTTCTGCTCCCTCAAAGTTATGCAAGTTTTTGGAGTCCTAATAGCCACTGCACACAAAGATCTGATGAGATTGTAGCAGCTTCCATTAAACTTTCTCTGCCGTGGCAGAGAATTCATGGTGCATGAGGAGTTGCATTGCTGAAAAAAGAAAAAAACACGCCCACTGTTTAGAATCTGGCATTCACAACATTTGGAAGATAAATGGATTTTTTGGAAGTGCATGCCCTTGATTAATGGAGCAAAAGGTGTGGGCTCCCGCACTTTGATATTTACCCTGGGTTTTGTGTTTTGTTGTTTGCAGATATCTCATGCTTTGAAGGGCTTTTTTCATGCCCTGAGGCATCATTGGTGCTGTACCATAATTTTTGCATTTACCATGTTGATGCACCAGGTCATGAGGTGAGCACCTCACATGATAGGTACTGGCAGCACGCATCTGGAGTAGGACAAATTGATAGTTGCAACCAAAGCCAGTCTTCCGTTAGATTCAGATGTCCAGTCTTGCATACCTATTCTATTTTGGATCCAGGGACAAGGGTGCAGGTTGCCACTTGAATTTCCTAACCCGTGACTCTCTTGAAATGCTGTCAGACTGGGGCTACTGAAATCCTGTCGGATCAAGCTGTGTTGAGTGTGGATGACCTGGCAGACCAAGTGGCTGAAGTCTTAGATTATTTTGGGTGAGTGTCAGCATCTGGACCTTGTCTTCAACACTCTACATGAATTACGTTGTTGGCTTCTTAGCCCCTGAGGTGGAGCTAAATTTGTCCTGCTGCAAGCATAGTCTTCATACCAACACCTCTGTATTGATAGTGCCAAAACATAACTGTACTACAGTTGGTTGAGAATCAGTAGTTTTGCCTGCCTGAATTTGATGGACTTGCTGAGCGTTCTTGCGTGTTTTGCAGGTTGGATGAAGTTATTGGCCTTGGTGTAACAGGTGGAGCTTATATCCTTGCTCATTTTGCGGTATGAATCTTGGATGAAGATCACTCACTGTCCAATTTTTGACATGTTGCAGTGTATTGAAAAGTCAGGATGGCAAGAGGCCAGGTTTCTTTCAGTTTTTGGGACTCTCATGCTGGAGATGATGTCATAGGTGCCATGGCATTCTAGATGTTGTAAGACTTGTAAACCTAAGCAGAACTTGCCCATTCGTTATGCAGTTGAAGTATAGGGAACGAGCATTGGGACTGATACTGGTTTCACCACTCTGCCGAGCACCCTCGTGGACAGAATGGATTTATGATAAGGTATGATTTGGGATGGTTGGCTTTTTTGACTTTGCATCAATAACTCGGCCTCATAGACTGCAGTGTTGGTCTCTATTCATGATTTTTATTTGGGGTGTAACAGGCCATGATAAACCTGCTTTACTTCTGTGGAATGTCAAGCTTTGTAAAGGATACTCTCTTGCAACGCTACTTTAGTCAGGTACTGACAAGGCTTGATTGCAGTTTCAAACTACAAGTTTTGAGACATTCTAATTTCACCCATGCCAATCAATCTACTGAAGTCTGGAAGGATCAGGGATGTGTTGCACTTGAGTATGAGTCTGATGCTTTTGTGGCTCAATTGTGACAGGAAGTGCGGAATGCTGCAGGTGTTGGGCCAGATGTTATTACAACTCATCGCAGAGTGAGTGAACCCAACTCTTTAAACCAAAGGATGATTGTATGTTCAGTTGAAAGATGCTCTGCTTCATGGATTTACTTTCTTTTGATGCCTTTGAAAGTATTCTGTTCTGAATGTCTATACTAATTTGTTTTATTTTTCATTGTCTGCAGCATTTGGATGACATGCAGAGCAGGAATGTAATGCGCTATATGCAGGCAATTCACCGGTATGTTTATCCAACAGCAAATAGATTGCTAATTGCAGATGTCATGAATAGGTCTAACATCAGATGTGATAGTGTCTGGGAAAAGTGGTCTAGTCAAATGGCTGATTGAAAAACCAAGTCTGATTACTGTCATTTGTTCCTTGCAGGCGGATAGACTTAAGTGAGAGCTTGAAGAAGTTAAAATGTCGCACGCTGATCATTGTTGGGGAACATTCTCCTTTTCATGACGAGGCTTTATACCTCAGCAAACAGATGATTAGACGATACAATGCATTAATTGAGGTAAAGCACAACCCCTTCATGAACTACATTTTCTGTGCAGGAGAACAACTACAAATTCTGCAAATAACATTTCATGTTCTTGTGGGATATTGATTTAGTTTGCTAAACTTCTCTTCTGCACATGCAGGTGCAAGCTTGTGGCTCTTTGGTGACAGAAGAACAGCCCCATTCCATGTTTGTTCCGATGGAGTTATTCTTCATGGGTTATAGCTTTTACCAACGACCTGTTTACTCTCTCTCCTCTTCACCCACCAGTCCACTGAGTCCACCCTGTGTTGCCCCGGAGCTTCTGTCGCCTGAGAGTCTTGGGCTGAAATTAAAGCCCATTAAGACTCGTGTATCTGTACCTGAGGAATAGATCCCTAGCCCAATGTATTTTCAATGACAACCTAGGTATATATAACTCCTTCCCATTGTCGGTACATTGAGAGCTTCAAACTGAATGTTCTCTGTGACTAGTCTGTCCTGGTAACTAAGAGGGACCAAGAAAGACAGAGTTGGGTGTAGTACTGATGGTAATAATGTGTGGTGTGAGCATCTTTTCACTAGATCTGCGCATCCAGTGAAGTTGTGCCCACCCACACAGGGCTAGGAATTTGCCATTTTTGTTCAAGATTTGTTACACCTCTGCACACAATTGTGATGATACAGCCATTATCAATAAAAAGGGTGATGTATATTACTGCTTCTTTCCCAGTTTTTCTGACTTACGGGACAGGATCTTTGTCTATGTCTCTGTACTTCGCATTTCATTTCAATTACCTTATGTTATTGTAGAGAACTTGTGGTCAACTGATAATGCTCAAGATCTGTCTATGAAGTTATTGATGATGTAGGGGATGCTGGGGGGTGGGAGCAATGAGTACAGAAGGTCTTCCATAGATCTCCCCATCAACTATGGCACCAGAAGACTGCTGCAGATCCATACAGCCTTGACATACAAGGTTTTCAGTAGCACCATTTGACAGTAATTATGCCTCTTTTATAGTCATAACTTCCTCACTCAAAATTTAGTTTGCAGGGGATTCGCATAAAGTGCCTCTGTTATTTATGACAGGTTGGTTTTGTGAAAAACCAAGACCATCATCCTTCACACAAGAATACTGTGGTTTCTTTAGTTACCTTCACTGAAGTTTCTGTGGTAGAGGTGATTGGTGCAGGTGCTCCTGCGATCAATCCAGAGGAAGTAAAGCTTTGCCTAGTTCAACAAAGGTACCAATGGCCCCACTCTCAATTTATGTGTCCAAAGATTCCACACTCAGTTTATGAGCACAAAGATTCAGTGTTTCTGTAGTCTGTGACTATGGGAAGTTAAATAGTTGTTTCAGTTTACTGAAGGTCTTTGGATGTGGGTTCCAGTTGGCAACTCCAGTTGGCCTGGCCTGATGCAGGGCCATTTACAATGAGATTATCAAATCATGAGTTTTGTAATTTTCATTTTTAATGTAGACCTGGGTAATATAGATGAACAGCAGTTCACTTCATACTTGTCATCCTTGTTTTGCTGCTAGAACAAGATGCCATTGCTATCTTGACTTGTACTCTGGTTCAAAAATCTACACTTGGACTGTGTTCTTCCCTATGCAATAAAAGTGCTAGTCGTAACTGACTTTTAATACTCAGAAACTGGGGTTGGATGTAAAAGGTCTGTTGGCAGATCCAAATTACAATTCACAGGCCATTATGTGCACTGCTGCTGCTGAAGCTGCCGTGAGTGTCCCAATATTTGTTGTTTGCATGAGAAAGTTGGCATCCTCAACAATGCAATTCATAATTGCTTTGCCCAAATAATGAAAGTCGAAGTGTACATAATAGGCATGCCCGAAGCATGACCTTGGTGTGGTCCAGAGCCCTGTAGAGCCACTCCTTTTACGAGCAACCCATGTGCCAAGGGAGTATTTTGTGTTGTATGTTCAGGGTGGGCTTGGTAAGCCACCACTACTTTACTGCTCTACAGTGCTAATTTTGTCTCATTTTGTGAGAATAATATTTTCCTATTCTGTTTAGATCTTGAGTTCACACCAAAAGGTTCTTATTTTGCTCTCCGAAACCTTGCATCACAGTCTTATGTACACTTCAAGTTTCATTAAATGTTGGGGTTTCAAGTTGAAAGGCAGATTTTGACATGTGTTTCCACTGCTGCTAGCATTTGTTTTCACTGCGAGGTGGAAGTGAAAGTGTATGTAGCTAGTTTTCTTTATAGTCTTCAGTGGATTTCGGAAGAAAGAAATCTGAAAATAATACTCACATTCGAATTATATATCATATTTCTATCATTTTGCATCAATGTCTTTATGACTCAAGATTAGGTACAAAAATTATGGGTTCATCTCTTTGGAGACCAGTATCAATGCGGTTTCACATCTGAAGAGCAATTGACAGTCAAAAGTGAGGCCAGACCTCTCTCAGCACATGTCCATCCATCTTCCCCTCCTTCTGTGGGCATTAGAAATTGTGGCTAACCACTTTAATGGCTTGTGAGCTATGCATAAAGTGAAATGATTTTTATGCAAAAATTGACAAAAATGCATGAGTCCCCAGATCAAAGCTTAACATTCACCTTCGAAAAACCTTTGCTTGCATAGGCTATGACAACTTCCCTTCACTTTTATCATTGCAACAACATTGCACACACTCAGGTAGACTAGTCCACATCAAGTATGGAAGGTTTTTAGAAATTAGGTCTAGCCAAATTGGAATAGTTACCAATTTCTGCTTCAACTTTTCAAATCTTGTTGACACTTTGTATTCCATTGAAAAGGCACATCCTTCTTGGAAATCTCGAACAAAGGAGAAGCAAGTTTGGCATACCCCTTCATAGAATTTCAATCATACATCATCTTGGTCCCATAAATGTTCTCGCATTGCTAGGGGTTGTAGACCTTGGAAATGCTTGAACAACCACCACTTTTCTAGGATTGAACCTATCAACATCAACATGCCCTAGAAACAAGATGTGTATTTTTACACTAAATTAGCACTTGTTGGGATTCAATTTGAAATTTGGCTTTTTTAACTGCCTAAGCACTTGATGTAAACTCAAATTCTTAGGCATATTCAAATCATCTACAACACCTTCATGAAATGCTCCAACTCCTCCTTAAAAATTTCATTCATAGTTTGAAAAATGTATTAGTGGCATTTTTTAGTCTAGATGGCATGATATTTCACTCATAGAACCTTCCATTTGTAATTGCATCTATTTTTTTAATGTTTTCATTTGCCATCAAAATATGCCCAAAAACCTAACTATAGGTTTAAAACATTGAAAATATATGAACACTCAATTGTGTTAACACATTGTCCATTTGTTGGTTTAAGGGACAATATTCTTCATAAAAATGTCTTGTGCCATCATGCTTGGTGGGCGGAGTCAGCTTGCATGCATGTTTAGAATGCAAACTATTGAGGCCATCATCCACAACATCTAGATTTTCTCACTATTAAATATCATGTCTTATCCACTATCTTTTATGATTGAATTTTAATATTAAAACAACCCAAACAAGGTGATGAAATATCATAAAAAGAACCAATATTTACAAAAAAACAACACAAATATTTACTAGTAATTCAATCAAATCAAACATGATAGAGTGTTTAGTTGTATCAATTGTGTAATGTATCCATGATAATGTTTTAATCATTAACTAAAAATTAGAAAGTGTTATTTAACGGAGCTTGTCTATTTTGACTAAAAATTAACATATAGGTGTTAGTCGATTTAATTGATACGCAGTGTATATAATGCCTAGGATTCTAAATTATTTATTAAAATTTTTAATTTATTAAAGATATTAAATAGGTATAAAAATTTCAAGGAATTGGTATATGGGTATTTTTTGGAATCTATCATATGGTCATCCTTGAACAACACCACAAACAATTTTTATCTTATGGTCATCCTTGAAATTTTCCAAAGACAATTCCAAAAACAACTATTTCATGTCCAAGCTTAATTAGCTCATTTTTCCCCTTAATAATTAACTTCTTTTTTTCTTGATAACTATTTTGATCTTTATAGTTGTTTCATTCCTTTTCCCTACCCACCAACATGGATATATCCGCCTAATTTATTTTTTTTGTAAAAACAAATTAACATGTGTATTTTCATGTCCATGATATTTATATTCTAAAAAATTACAAATGACATTGACATAAATAATGAAAAATTATTGGAAACCATATGAAAACATTAAAAATTTAACAATAATTGTTCATTGGTAGTGCATAGTAACATGGAACCCAAATTTATTTATTTATTTTTGAAATTTATTATAATTATTAAATAGGTATGAATAATTAACCTATATATCCTAGCCTACCTAATTTGACCTAGTCTATTTATTCATCATAAACTTAACATCTCACGACTTAATGATGGAAATCATGCAAAATTTGTTCATTCATAATTTGAACGTTTCACACACTGATATCATGCATTGAAAACACCTTTGACACATGGATTTATAAGAAGATGTGAAATTCATTCATTCATACGTTCATACTTCATTGGTCAACACATTTATCCATGTGTCAAACATGTTTTTAATGCAGATATTTGTGTGTAAAATATATAAACCTATGAATGGATGAATTTCACATGATTTTCATTATTAATTCATCACATGCTAAATTTGTGATGTTTTACTTATTTAATTTACCTAGGTTAACCACTTTATAAGTTACAAGTATGAGAAATTGAACCCTTCACTTCCACAAGGAGAAACCAAGTTCTTAACCAATGCACCACACCATGTTGAAGGTGTTAATGTTTATTGACATATTATTATGAACATGTTTATTTCACATCTTCTAAACTAAATTTATGTAGGTAGGTAAGAAGGTTAATAATAAGTAAATAGGTTGTAAATTGGTAGATGTTGAATGTTTTGATACACCTACTAACCTACCTAAATTTCAAATTTTCAATGTCATAAAATTTCAATAGAATTCATGTGAATTTTTTTTATAAAAATGTTCATGCAAAATCCATGGGCTTCAATGTGTAAAAATGACATGAAATAAATAAACATGTATATATATATATATGATGTGTCTTTTCTACTGATCATGTTTTGATGAAAAATATGTACAATTTACATTTTAACTAAATCCATGCAATTATTGTGATGCAATATTGCATAAAATTTGTACAAACTTATGAGGCTTAATAAGTTTGTGATGTACTCACCTACTTACCTACCCACCTACTAATTGCATACATGATGATGAGGTCAACCTAGGGGTGGCCTACACACACCACAACTCAACTAGGGACATCAAGTCTTTTAAATAACCTTAAAAATGACTTAAATCTAGTAAATGTTACACATCACATGCCACATTGTATTTGGAATGACTTATATTAATTGTTATATTGTATGCAACTACACCACATAGCACCACACATGCCATATGTTAACGTTAATGTCAATTTGACCAAAAAAATTCAATTTAGTCATATTGGACATATCTACCTTTGGGGGGGAGGCAAAATGAACAAAATTTACTACTTTAAAAGTCATTTTGGACAAGTAGCTTAACCATGTTAATCATTTCAATCACAATGTTAAGGGCATTTAAAACATGTTTTTTGTAAATAATGTTTTCTCAAATATTAGTTTGTAAAATTGTAAGAATCAGATATAAGATCCATTTGTTCATCCTTAACATTTTGCAAACCTCGACTTTCATGGGATCATTGAAATTCACATTTGATCATCATCTTTCTTGATAATCTTATTCTACTCCAACCTTAGTTCAAATGTTACTTGATCTAATTTTGATCCCTTTGGTAGCCATTCCCATTCCCATTCCCCATTCTTTTCACCTTGGTTCAACCTTTGGCAAATTCATGAATGCACCCTTCCCAACATCTAAAAAACTCACCACATTGATCACATTCAAAGGAAGAATCTAAACATTTAAACCTGACCCACTATAGACTTCAACTAATTCATGTTCTACATCAACAAGAGCTCCCATGTTGAGCAAAAAATCAAGCCCATCAACATATGGTAGCCACTTGTATTTATTATCATGGCACTTTATCATGCCCATTCAAATCAACAAGTTTTCATGCATCCCATCATATGTATAACCATATCAAATAAAATCTAATAACTCTTCAAAACTTGTGGGGGTGCGTGGGGGTCACTTTTTATTTTCTTAAGGTACCCCCTACATTCAAAGGGTATTATTTTTCCACCTAATTATAAATGAGATGGATGTTAATACATACCTTTGTTTCTTCATAAAAATGGTAGTTTTAGCAATTGATAAATATCTACATTTTTTATAAATGAAAAAGATGAAATTATGTATTTAAATGCCTTCTTTATTTAATAAATATTTTGAAGGTTTCTTTAGGGGCTAATTTATTTTCTAAATTTTTGATAAATTTTACCTCCAAAATAATAATAAAATATTTTATTTTGAATTGATATTTTTCCCCTTTCAATTGTTGGGTCATTTTTTTTCTTTTTTCTACCAAGTAAATTAGATGTGCAATGCATGGTCATAGTCAAGAAGGAACAAAACAAACATTTTTTTAAAAACCTTTTTAAATTGATGTTCAATAAATACAATAAACAATGCAAAGTGGGTGAGGGGCATCTCAATTCATATTTTTATAAAAAATCAAAATTCTATAAGGTGTGTAATGATTTTCAAAGTAATGTGTGTTTTAATATTGTGGTTGGTTTGGAAATTGAAACACCAAAATCCAATTAACACTCATTGGAATTTGGATCACCTATTATTGATTTTATTAATTAAATGTGGGTACATCTCATATTAATTCTCAAAAAATCTAAACTTTGAAATAATCATGAGCAAATAAAAGTTCAAATGAATTTTAAAATATCTATATACATGAAGGAATCACTTAAATCAACTATGAGCAGATGTAAAAAATCATGTACATAATCAAAAGGTTTGTTTTTTCTGTGTTACTTTAGCCTAGTTTTTATTTTAAAATTTTTTTGTCATCTATCTAATGAGCACAATAGTAGCTATTCGAATTTGTTACAATCCTTTTGTAAGCCTTTAAACAAGTTATTTATACAACAAGCAAGCTCTAAAATGCTGAAATTTCATCTTTTGTCAAAGAACTGTTGATCTTCTTCATCATAGCACCGTGAGAGAAAATGCAAATAATCCCACCACCTACTATACTTATGGCAGCAAGAAAAAATAAACCCAAACATTCCCTTATTGTAATTATGGCAGCAAGGACAAGATGCTTGTACAACAATCAAGCAAGCTTTAGAACACCAAAATTTTGTCCTTTGTCAAAGAATTGTGGCTCCTCTTCATCAGTACACTATGAAAAAAAATGCAAATAAATCTTACCACCTATTGTAATTATGGCAACAAGAAAAAATGAACCCAAACTTTCCCTTATTGTAATTATGGCAGCAAGGACAGTCTGCTTGTACAACAAGCAAGCAAGCTCTAGAACACCAAAATCTCATACTTTGTCAAAAAAACTATTGATTTTCTTCATCATTGCACCATGAGAAAAAATGCAAATAAATCCCACCACCTATTGTACTTATGGTAGTAAGAAAAAACGAACCCAAACCTTGCCTTATTGTAATTATGGCAACAAGAAAAAAATGAACCCACCTTGACCACCTATTGTACATATGACAACATAAAAAAACATATAGCTATTGAATTCCTTTTATTGTCGATGTAATTAATGATAGTCACAATAATTCAAGGGTTGTGAAAGGAAAGCAGCAAGAAAAAAAAACTTATTGTGAAGGTGCTTGTGGCCACATGGTGCTTTGAAATTTTAAATTGCGTTTTGAGCCCTTAGGCCTACCTCCACTAAACACACATTCCTATTTGATCACAAATTGTTATTCATTAAATTCACCTCCATTTGCTTAGCAACATCTTTATGCCATTTTCACCATACCTTTTAGGTATTTTTATTTTTCAAGGACAATCATAATTACATACACATGAAACGTTGAAATTTTACCGTAGATAAAATGTGTTGGAATTTTGGATCGAATAGGAACCTATAGTCTATTGAGTTTTTTTGGCACTTCCCTTGCACGCACTATTTCTTCATTGACTCTTTAATTCCCACCTCTATGGTGGCATCAAAACAAGTATTTTCTTCTTGCAAATGTGTCACAACCCTTGCTTTGGGCTCACGACTAAAACAAAGGGGTTACAAGGTTGCAGGCCAAGTGAAAGCTCTGGAGTCAAGGCAAAGGAACCGCAAGGGTGCAGGCCAAGAAAAAGCCTGGGAGTCACATCACACACTCCTAGGAGTGTAAGAAAGTGTGAGGGAGTATGAGGGAGTGAACCCTCACACTCCCAAGGCAACTCCCACTTTGGGAGATGGAGTCCCAGTGGACTCTCAAAATTTCAGAGAGCGATTTCAGGGGACAAAACTCAATGGCTTGTGGAGTTCTTTATATCATTGGAAAGCTCTTGGAACGTAGATGTTTAAAATGGGCTCATATTGCTCATTTGGACATCTGAAACACAAGTTATGGCCAAAAGAAGGGTCAGGAGTCAAACTGTCAGTTTGACTCC
>Ga0116227_10002981_pt1 | contig 38003 bp, 30 predicted proteins | sample S1TSphgellanicum_FD_89693 | JGI IMG/M metagenome (GOLD analysis project Ga0116227, IMG submission 89693) | Host-associated microbial communities from peat moss isolated from Minnesota, USA - S1T2_Fb - Sphagnum magellanicum MG | ecosystem: Host-associated > Plants > Peat moss > Unclassified...
AGAAAAGTTTTTTTTTTTTTTTTTTTTTCATATAAAATATATAACAAAACCGGTAAAAATACTCTTAGGGAAATTGCCCACATCCTCAAAAACAAAAAAGGAAAAAAAAAAAAAAAACGTGCAGCCTCCTAAACTTATAAATTTGAAAAAAAGACCACCACTTGCAAGTCTCCATTGCTAGCCTAAGTGCAGAGAATGAAGTTACAATGAATGGTTTGAGAAGGCTAAATGAATGTTAAGAATAGATTTAGGGTTGGACTCTCTTGGATATGTGGACCATCATCCACTTCTCATCCATAGATGCTTCAGCACCCATGACTGGGAATGGACAATGAACCAGCAACCATTGTCTGTTGTGTCAAGAACCTCGAAGACACTTTCAACCAAGCATGTTACAAAATCATCATCAAATGAGTATTGCGGTTCTTGATTTTGTTGATGACCAAATTCCTGATTATGAAAGAATGTCCAACAAATTATTCCCATTGTTCCAAATGAAGAACACTAGGACAATAATAACTGGGGGTGTATGTATACCTGGAGTAGATAATGTAAGAGGTTTTTACATCAACAGTTTTGAGTTTTGACCCAGCATTTTGACCTGTAGTGGACAATCATCATTGATCTTGGCAACAATCAAATGCCCAATATGATGGTACACTACTTTCATCGCCGCACCTGGAGTTGCTTGAGTTTGGCAATCTGCATCCCAGGGTTCAATCCCTTAGGACAAGCCCTTGCACAGTTCATGATTGTATGACAGCGGTAGAGCTTGAAAGGGTCATCTAATGACTCCAATCGCTCAGTAGTGTACTCATCTCTGCTATCCGCTATCCATCTGCGTTCAACAGGCCCACAGAGATGGTTTAAGAAACTTCACAACTGTCACACACAACATTAAACAAAATAGAGTTGATTCTCTCCGTCATACACCTGGTTCTACATGTGATGCTATTAACATTCATCTGGGGATCCTTGTGATGTAACACACTTCAGATCAAGTTCAACATAACACCATCGAAGGTGCATCTGCAACAAAATGCAAAGTCTGTAATTCCCTGCACTTGGCAAACCTCCAAAAAACGTGTCCCTTGCACCTATGACATGGTCAATCTCACCACTAGGGAGAAAACTGTGATATTTCTCTGTCAATGGTGGAGATCTGAAGCCTCAGAATGGGTGAATTTAATAAATCTTGGTAAAAAAGAACCAATGCATATCTATGCAAGATAAAACCTAAAATCTCAAAGAATATACTGATGAAGCTCTCCCTTCTGCAATAGACTCCATTTCTCAGAGGTTAACACTACTTACATTGCATGCAACAGAAAAGGTGTTGAAGAGTGAAGATATGCTACCTGTGGGCCTGGAGTAGTGCAGCAGGGCCAAGGTACTTCTCTGGATTCCACCAATAACTTGGACAAGAAGTAGTACAGCAAGCACACAAAATACACTCATACATGCCATCAAGCTTCTTACGGTCCTTCTTGGTCTGCAAATGCTCCTTCCCACCAGGACTGGGATTCTTGGTCTTCAACCAAGGCTCAATACTCTTGTACTGGCTATAAAACTGTGTCATATCCACCACCAGATCTTTGACGACATACATGTGAGGCAAAGGTGTGATCTTTGTCTCTGACTTGGGATCTGTGTCGATTTTGGTCAAGCAGGCCAAGCCATTGCTACCTTCAATATTCATAGCACATGAGCCACATATGCCTTCCCGGCAGGAGCGACGAAAAGAAAGGCTGGAGTCAATCTCATTTTTTATTTTGATTAGTGCATCCAAAACCATTGGCCCACACTCAGCAGTGTTGACTGTGTAGGTCTTCAACTGTGGCTTCTCAGTCCTGTCAGGGTCCCATCGGTAGATTGCAAAATTCTTCAAGTTTGGTGCTTTAGAACTTGTGATTCCAGGTGCTGGATCGGCTGTGGCAGTTGTTGCAGGAGCAGATATTGCTGGAGTTGTGCATACTGACCGGACCAGAAGAAGACCAGAAGGGCTCTTCACCAACCTACTTGAAGTCAACGCTGTCTTTGTGATGGCTGCCATAGCTGCTAGATGCTTCAAAGCACAACAGCCTGTCGTCCTTCTTCAAGGATATATTTAGTGATCCCTCCAACACTACACCTGGCAGACACAGTATTCAGAATTAACATCTATCGCAGAGGACACATTTAACATCAAAATTGTACTTCCCACAGCTTTGGCCATAAAGAGTAAACTGGCAGATGGCACACGGCACCAGAACAAATTACCAAAGTTGTAAGATGCTTTCACAAGGTAGAGCACAAAACCAAGCCAATAGCAGCTCACCTTTATACTATGCTGAATTTCCCTTTCTGTAGAAGCCTAAAGAACTATCCAGCACTCTGAGACACTCTGGCACACTACAACTAGTTTGGATAGCAGAATTCCATCAGTGTATGTAATCGAAAGACACCCACAAGGATGAAAAATGACTGCCCATGGAAGGACCATAAGCTTGTACAACTTTGAGAGTATCCCACTATCATGACAACAACTGACGTACTGACTTCCTACATTCACAACAGAACTCTGTCAGCATTTGCTATTATTTACCTTGTTAACATGTGAGTGATGCCAGTGATTCAAAAGACCTGAGATAAACTTGTCCTCCTTACATCAGGATATGAATCATGTTTGCATACAACTCATGATCAGAAACACTGTGAATTCATGGAACTTGAGAAAGTGCATGCAATGGCCTTTTCTCATTCTGACAGAAGATTATCAGGCAGTTCTGTTAAGGAGATGATCCAGTCCAGGTATCAAGTTAAGCTGGAGCCCGGTAAGACCTCTACCACATGAATTGAAAACTGTCTTATTCATCACAGACATTTGGTTACCTAGGTTTATAGATCAACCCTGTTTGTCCCAACTATACTGTCCTGCTATAGAAAGCACAGATCAAATGAGGTTGTCAAAAATACCAAATGTGATTCTAGAATGCACCCATGATGCTTCACCACAACATCATCACACTACAGAAGGACATCAATCACAACCGGGACTCTAGTCATCATTACAGATCTCAATTTCATGGTGAGACCTTCCTCTTGCATACAAGCAACCAGTCACATCAAACCAAAACAAAGCTCTGTAAGGTGAATTTCCTTCACAAGGGTAAAATGAAAGCACATACCAATGCAGGAGGCCCAAAGGGGTGCTGGAAAGCATGACCTGAAACCCTAGAAACGTCAAAAAAGAAGTGGAAAACACTCTGAAACAAAGTCTTTCTTCACCAAATTGAGTTCTGTGATGCTGGGCTGGTTAACATGGGAGAAAGTGCTACCATTTGTGTAAACAGAAAAACCAAATACTAGACAATACAAATCTCTAAGAGACAACAATCCCTAAGAGTTTTCTTTCTATGTGTGATCTGAGAAAGATTCCTCATCATAGCACTATACTCAAATCATTCAAAATTTCAACAGCAGTCACACCAGTCTGGTTCCAAAAGTCATCATAAAACACAAGCAGCACATCTGCTGCAGAAGAGGCAGTTGCAGGGAAAAAGATGAATCCAGCAACAGATAAGGCAGAGGTCTTCTTGTACACACTCTGTTGTCTGTGTGCACAATCTCTCCTGCAACAAACCAGCTAATAAGGATCTACGGAGAGCCCGACACAACCGCAACCAGTTCTACTGTTGGTCTTTCAACAAAAGAAAAAGCACCAGTAGAACGATCTGGTGGAAAAAAAAAACTTGAAAGATAACTTCATCATGATGCTGTTCACAAGAACAACCGATTGTTATCCCAAGTCACAAGCTCCATTGAGATGACCTTCATGCAACTAGATACATAGATAATGTTCTCATTTTCTCACATCACATTTTGTGAAAAATTTCGCTTTCGATGATATAGATCTTCCTGAAAATGGTCTAACCACTGACGAATCTCCACGTAGAGAAAGCAAATCTGAAGCCACGATGATCCGGAGAACGCGAAAAAAACACATGCATGTACTGGAAGAAGCTACAACACAAGGAGCTTAAGAAGAATGCGTGCAAATTTGAGAACAAAAGGGGCAAAGAAAACAGTGAAGGAATCCACAACAACTGAAGGTTTTCTCTTTTTTAAAAGGAAAAAAAGGGGAATTTCAAAAAAGAAAAAGAAAAAAAGACAATTACGAAATGAAAGTGGATTTGGTGAGAAGAAGAAGAAGAAGGACAAGACTGTACCTGTGTGAAATGCTGGCGAAGGGGAGAAAAAGCACCGCATCCAGAGAGCTTCCGCAACTGCACCACCGCAACCAAAACTGCGCACAAAATTGCACACAAAAGCGAAGCGAAGAAGAAGCGTCGTGATGGGTTGCTGCAGGGAAGGACGAAAGTATAAAGCAAGCAAATGAATGAATGAACTTCATCCATCCAAATCAAATCAGTTCAGTTCTCTGCTGTACTGTTCTGCTCTGTTCGTTCATTTGGTGGGAGATCACAATAAGTAATTGTTCTTACTAGGTAGGTAGGTAGGTAGGTACTCATGGTCCCTTTTCACATTACACAAAGGCAGCTGGGACGTCATAGATTTGCACCAATTACAAGATAGCAGTAATTTGCCGACTCAGACCATTCCAAACAATAATCATCTACAGACTCAGATCATTCTGGTTTTTAATCTGCCCAATGAACTGGAAGAAATTATGTAAGTGATCAAAAGATGGTTTTTTTTGCATAATGATTTATTATTGGGTGGGGTTTTCAGATCATTTTTTTTTTTAAAAGCATTTTTTTGTGAATTTGTGTCTTGTACAAAGTTTTCTTTTTTTTCCTTAGTAGAATAAGTGTGAAGGGATTAATAGGCTGGTGAGTGAACACTTAAGCTCCGAGAGAGCTTTGAACCCTAAGACATTGCTCTTTTGTCTCTCATGTTCAAAATGTTTTTTTTTTTTTTTTTTAAGAGTTTGTCTTGGCACACTCATGATCTTTCACATTTTTACAAAAAAAAATTAAAAAATAAAAAAAATTTAAAATTATATATATATATATATATGAAAAAAATATGGTTGTCAAAAAAAAAGTGAAGTTAGTGTTTTGGTCATGAATGTAATAAATTTTAAGATTTAGTATGTTTGTCTTTTTCATGGCTTTTTTTTGTGTTCTTTTTTTTTTGCTTTCCAAGTTTAAAGAGATAATAATGTATAAAGCTTAGCTTGGCACTTCCTTTACTCTTTACATCAGTCAAGGGAGACAAAAAAATTTGAGAAAGGTTCAAAAATGTTCAGTCACTGGGCAACAATTGATGATGGGCAGTTCTACTTTATTAGGGTTAGTTTAAGCAATTTTTTGTCAAAAAAATTGACAAAAATTAGTCAGATTTACATGAGGAAAAAAAATTTTCAATATTTTTTTCCTTTGCTTCTGAAGCTCAAAGAACCTTTGTAACCCTACACTAAGTGCTTCTAACATTGCAAAGATTGCTCAATTTGGTAAAGGAATGGGGAAAAAACTATAAGGGGTTTGACATAAGAGGACTTCGTGTGTGATGATGAGTGAATTAAAACATATTAGGATTTCAAGCTAAAAATATTGAGTGCTTCGAACATTGCAAAAATTGCTCAATTTGGTAAAGGAATGCAGAAACTATAAGATGTTTGGCATAAGGAGGCTTAGTGTGTGATGATGAATAAATTAAAACAAATTAGGATTTTAAGCTTAAAATGTTTTATTGTTGCATCTTTGCCTTGGGAATACATGGGAGAAAATATGGGTTTGGACCTAGAGAGGGGTTTAGAGCTATTTTGTTCAAAAAATTAAAAAAAATAAAGATAAATCAATCAATGAACGAAAATTTCAAGGCAGGCTGGATCCAAGGGGAGGGCTTCATTGCTTTTGCTATTCACACAAAACTTAAACCTCTCCTATTCATGCATCTAGCGCACTAAAAACCATCAAAAATGAAATAGAATTGAAAAAGTTATGACCCTTCCAAATAGAGAGAGTCAAGAATTCAAAAAAACAAACCACATTCCAAAAGTCAATTCTTGAACACAATTTTTGAACACTCAAAAAATTCCTTGTATGTTGTTTTATTGATATTACAATTCAAAGATAATTTGTAGAACTTCAGGTGGGGCTCCTATAGCACATTAATGAGGTTTGAAAGTAGAAGAGGTCCAAAAAGAAAAAAAGAAAAAGAGAAGTGTTTTGTAAGTTAGAAAGCTTATTTTTCTTCTTGTTATTTTTTCATTACTTCTTTTCCTTTGCACTTCAAAGATAATTTCTAAAGCTTTGAGATACTGCTCCTATAACATTTTAAATCACTCAAAATGCAGCACATATGATGAAGATATAAATAAGTATTCAGTCATAGGCAGGTGATCGATGATAGGCTGGTTCACCATATCACTCATCCTCTTTCTGAGTTTTCTGTGTTGCTCCTTCACTTCTGACACTCACAGAACATTTGGTAGGCACCCTGTGCATGAACACTACCTAGTTCATAGCCAGAAATCTAGAAAATGTCTACTTTCCTCTCTGACCTATAGCCAAAATTTGGCTCTTTCCTCAGGCGTATATAGTTGCCATTGTGGCTACATCACAAAATTGGGGGAAAAAAATAACCCCGCTGATTACTATAGTGTAATTTCTATTACTGGTTGTGGGTGCATCTAGTGTTCAATACATGTTTGCCTTTTGATGATGCATATGCTCTAGAACATTACACCAATGAGATGGGGATGTGGGTGTGTTTCGACCACATCGACATCTACATGGACACTACAAAGTGGCTTCGTATTGGACATGGTTACCACACAACATGTATAGAAGACATGTATATTCCTCTTCTTGCATATTCTTGTGTATGTGTTGTTGTCCCCGGCCTAAGAACCGAGTCTCCACTATTGGGTTTGGACCGTATGTGAGTAGGCAATATGTGAAGGGCAAGTCTAGGGGGGTTTATGTGCAGTAGGGTAAGGACCACGAATGGGGCTGTTATGGGACCTCGAGGGCCTAGGATGAGGTGATAGTCAAGCCTAGATGTAAAGAATGTTCCCCACACGTGCACTTTACAATTCGTAAAGCCTGACATGAGAGTCACAATGTGTAGGAGAGCAAGTGATCTTATGGCTAGTGGGAGGGATCTTACACCTACATAAGATCCCTTCCACTTGTAACGAGTAGGACCCTTATTTTGGACCCTAGGGCTTTATTCTACAATTAGTGTTTCCCTATTAAGGTGTCACATGCCCTTTTTCATTTCATATCTTCAAATTTGGAGCCCCAAAACCCAATTGAAATTATGCAAGTGATGTAAATACACACTTGATACTTATGTGTTTTACATTCACAAGAACGTGGTTCTATACACATTTCGTCTTGTATAGAAACATTGTGTATAAAGAACTTGCAAACTAATAACATGTGTAACAAAATAAATTTTCTATGTGAATTTGTGAAATTAGTGGTTTATTAACCATTTGATAGTTTGTCCTTGAGTCATGTCAATCTCCTTTTTTAACTCCTTTTGTGTTCATTCTATGAAACCATCTTTTTATCTCTTTTCTTTGTTACAATTTCATTATAAGAAATTCCTCTATAAAGCCTTTTTTAATTCTACATATATCAATATGCAACAAGGGGAGTATGGTTGTAAATATACCTTAAAAGTAAATAAACCAAAAATTCTTATGCGCCATTTTATATGTCAATCACAAACTTTCGATAGATGAAACATGAAAAGTGGTGTACTCCACCATTATTTATGCAAGATTTCATCATTCAAAAACTAGGGTTTCAAGCCCTAAATTTTTATTTCTCAAAGTGCGTGTTTAGGGATTGTTCTTTTTCACATAGTGGAAGGCATAGAAGGCCTTGTTGTCAAGGCATCATGCCCTAGGAACCAAGGACAGAGTTGAAGTCTAAGGTGAAATAACACCTTGAAAGCAGTGCCTTCCCCTAGCACCTTCCCTGGCATAACAAATGAGGAGCTCCTCGGCTCTATGGCTAAGATACCCTCAATCAATGATCACTACTCCCTCCAGCAAAATACCCTCACAAAGCCTCCCCATGCAAGCCTTGAGCAGGAGATTGTCATTGGGGAGGTCCCCTAAATAACAAAGTGATTTTTTGGTCACCGTTGCTACAGACCCTTTTCAAGTGACTTGTGAAAAAAGTGTTGCCATTCATTGCTTCATTGCTAAGAGTTTTCATTGATGAATTTGGAGTGTATTTTAGGTTTTACCCATGTACAAGCAAAGCATGTAAGACTAAGAAATAGAGAGGACACAAAGCCTTGGATGTTTGTGTACTAAACTTTCTGCTTGGATGCTTTCCCAGTTACCAATTCTAACTTTGAAAAAGAATACAATGGACAAGACACTTAACATTGATGAGTGAAAGAAACAATTGGGTTTTAGGGTTTAAGTCTTCATCGTCCCTAGACCACACAACAGCAGTCTTTCTTTCATTATGTTTATAAGGTGAAAAGTCACGGCACTAGAAGAGACTGGTAACAGAAGACAGTTCTCAAAAGCCATTGTGGGTTTTGCTTACAGACTTCAACTGGTTCAGCTTCGGAATCATGGCTGTTCATGAAGTTTATTCAAACCACCGGCGCAAGTCTCCTGCTGCCACCTTTGTGCTACCTTTGCCGGTGCTGTTGTGATTGCTTGCTACTAGGGGATTAAAGTACTTGGTGCGGTACTCTGCAACTAGCTGGTCTAATTTGTCTTCAGCTCGTGGGTGCTTCCTCTCCCGTCTTGATACCTCTGGAACTGCTTGAGTCCCAACCTTGCCTGCTTTGGGGATCTGATTTTGTACTCCTTTCTGTCTCTGCAATTTCACATTGCCCCCAAGATCAACACTAAGTCCAGGTAGTACTGGACAGGCGGAACTCACAACATTAAAAAACAAAAACATGACCCCAGAAACCAGGTGTGGTCAAGTTATAGATACCTGCAATGAGAGACTCTTTGTTGGAGGTGTCTGCTGCAGCTTTTTGTTTGCCCTAATCCCTGCCTCCCTATTCTGTTCTTTCCCCTTGAAGGACTTTGATTGCCTGTCATCTTTCTTTGAAGAGCTGAATACTTCACCTTGGACAGTTTTGCTGTTGACACCTGCCACCATCTTCAAGTTCAAAGCTGTTGCGCCTTTACTGCCGTTCTCATGTTCCTTTCTTGCTCTCTTCCTGTCACGCTTTGTGGTAGCGGCAACAACCTCCCTTTCACCTAGAATGGGTGTCTTAAGATCCCCATTCCCTATTTTGACAGGCACCTTCTTCTTTTCACGTTTTCGCTTTTGTTTTCCAGGCCTTTCTCCTCCCTCCTGTTTCTCTGAGCCTACGAATGCATTTCTACTTCCACCCTCCCTCTCAGATGCATGCTTCTCAACTCTTGGCTCTTGTTTCCTTCTACCTGACTTTTCACCCCCATCTTCCCTCTCATTGCCAGTTTGCCTGTCTGCAGTCCTCTTCTGAGGAAAGCCACCTTTAGCCTGGAAGTTCCGTGCTGCCCTCTTCTTCAATATTTGGGAATTTTCAATTGCAAATGTCACTATTGGACGATGCTCTGAGCTGAATGTCTCTGTAATACATCATCATATTGTGTTAGCAAGAAACAAAATCTAGAGACAAGAAGGCTCTCACACTACCATCCTGGTCGCAGTGTACGAATGACCACAACTTCAAGGCATTTGGGTCATAGCAAACTGAGAGCAAGAGTGAGAAAGCAAAAGAGACCTGGGTTGTTATTGAGAACACGTAGAGCCACAAGTGCATGCTGATGCTCTGTGAACTCCACAAAGGCAGCCCCCCGAGATCTACCCCCGACACTTGGCATGCCTTTCACCTCATCCCTTAAGATTTTCACCTTCTCACCACCCACAAGAAGTTTCAGCATGCACCTTGTTGGAAAGTTTTCAGCCAGCAAACTCTAGCTCTTATGAACATTTTCAGACATCTCAAGAATGAACTTGGACACTCAGATACTAGAACAACCAGTACACATTGCCAGCCACCGATTGCCATAGTTCATCAATATGTAATGGGGTTTTGTGGATGATAGACAAACACAGTAAGTGAACTAAATGCTGACTGTCAATGGTGTATACCTGTTTCACCACAGGATGCTGCTTAGATGCCCGGGACTTGACGGCTTTAATCACAAGCTCCTTGAGGTCCTTCTCCATCAAGTCCTTTGGAAGGTTGTGCAAAGCCAACCGAGTAGTTGACACATGGAAATTCGGGCTTCGCAACTTTGTTGCTTTCTCATGTTCCACCCTTCCACAGAAAATAGCACATAAAATTACATTTAGACTTTTCATCTAGTGCTGCTACCTCAATGATGCTGGACCTTCATACTAACAGCAGCTCTGCTGCACTCGTATCTGTTTCTCAACCTCAAGTAGGACAATAAAACACTCCATCCCAAATACAAAAGACATTCGGATCATACTGTTTTCGTTTTGCCATATCGCCCTTGGATACTCCCTGTGCTGCTGGCGTACCCTCCTCTATCAAGCCCTCCTGTGATAATTCCCACTCTGTGAGTCAGGAGAGATGATGGAATCAGCATGCAATTGTGCGATGGTTTGGATCACCATAAGATTATGTGACGGGTTTCTGAGAACAATGGAAGCAATTGATGTGACATTCTTGAGCTTTTGCTTCAGGCCTGCAATAGAATAACTTCTAGATAAACATCTACTTCCAGAGTTGTAGATGAGGAGAAGCTAGCCTTAGCAAGCTTCAAATGTCGGCGATCATGATCATTTTGTTGTATTGAGGCCTGCTTGGCTACATTTCGGGCTTGGTCTCGATCCAATGCCAGATTTACAGCCAGCTGGTGACCTTTAACCACCAAGACTCCAGTGTTGACGTTATCAATCTTGTTTGCAGCAGCGACTGCTGTGTCTGCTCCTTCTACTGTAGCAAACTCCAAGAAAGCAGTTCCTTTGGGCCTCCTGTCACATGTCAAACAAACAGCCAAGGAACTTGCAGTTATATACCTTAAGGCAGATACACACACACAAGTGGAGAAGAGAACATCTCCGGTGGAACCCAGTCTCTGGATTTCCCAAGGTGCAGAGAGAGGTAAACAACATGCTACAGATTTTGCACTGCTTTTGGAAGCTTTACTTGGTGATAGGGTGGAGCACAGGACGAAATGACTTGACTTCACCAAAGGCAGAGAATCGGCGACGCATATCAAGCACATTGACATCCACAGGCAGATTCCTGATAAACACAGTCCTTCTCATAGCTGATTCCTTGAAATCCGCTGTTGCAATGTCAGTGCTCATTTCCTTCCCAGTTTGTTGTTCAGGAAGCTTAGAAGGCCTTGCTTCCTTTTTTTTCTTAACAGTTTTGTCTTCGCCTTGCTGCTGCTGCTTCTCCTGGCCATCAGATGCATCAACATTATTGACCTCTGTGGTGTTGACCAATACATCCTTGCCTGATACAACAACTTTATTCAATACCCGTTTCAGCAAATCCCTCTCTTGAGCAGAATCAATGGCATGTGTGTCATTCTCATCATCCTCAGATAGGCTTTCATTGCTCTTAGCATCGCTTCTGACTGAGTCATCCTCTTGCCCTTCATCAGAGCCTTCATTGCTCTCCTTCCCAATTCTCTTGGTGTTTCCCCTTTCAGATTCTAAATCTCCAATTCTACTGTCTTCTTTCACTTTCTTCTTGGTTTTGATCGTGGCCTCTTGCCTGGGCTGACCATCATCACTATCCTCATCATCATCATATTCATCATCATCATCCTCGTCATCACTGGCAGTGTCCTCATCTTCCAAGTCAGACATGTCCTCCTTCCCCTTTGCTGCAAAGATCAATGTTACCAGAACTCAGAGGCTTCATCCAAATGGAAGATAAGTCTCAAGAGAGGCCAAAAAGACCTACAACAACTAAGCTCTCTGCTTTGTACAGAAAATGTAATAATGCACCAGGGCAGAGAGAAGACAACAAGAGACCTGCATTGGGAGCATTTGCAGCTACAATAGTTTCATATGTCTTCTTTGCCACAGCCCAGTCCACAGCAATGGGTCTTTTACTAACCACTGTTCCATTCACAGTTTTGATAGCCTGCAATAATCACAGACTCTCTTCTCCTGCTCAGACTTGGTACAGCCAACTGAATGCTTATATCCACTTATATCTATGCTTAGAGGATGTAGTCAATTCCATGTCCAAATTGAAATGATACTCACTACAAAACTCATGCCACAATACCTGTTGATACCAGGATCAACAGGACTTAATTTAGCAACCTAATTGCGGAAATCACAAACACCCAATTGTCGAATAACGAACTGACATGTCTGGAACTCACTTTTTCAGCATCAGCCTTGCAAGTGAAGCCAATGAATGCAAATCCTTTTGATCTGCACATGATGGAAATGCACACAACAGGTTGATGAAGAGAAAGCTTGACCCAGTAAAAAAAATCAGATGCAGAAACATTTGGCTCTACATATGACATGGTTCCCACTGAATGCCTAATCAACAGGCTGATAACCTCATTATTTCTGATCTTGCAGCCGCAATAGAAAGAGCAGGTAATCATTCATACTTCGACACATACACCCAGCCCTCTGACATCACAAGAAATTCCATGATGATAACAACAGACAGGAAGACAAAGCAACAGGTGGTGAAAGACATGGTGCATACGAGCCATCGAGTTTCCTTGGGATGGTGATCTCCCACACAAAACCTGCCGGTGAAAATAGTGCACGCAGTGTTTGCTCTTTGAGCTGCATTTTACAATGTGATTGTTGACCTGTCAAGTTTTCAATAATACAGGAGAAGATAGGGAGACAAGCAAGAACACTCAATCACAAAATGGCATCTTTGGTCAAATGCAAAGTACCTGAAAGGGGAGATTCCGTACAATAAGTCGCCATTTTTTAAGCTTTGAACCCTGCAATTGGCAATGGCATATTGGTCAGAAATCGTGAAGTCTTGTGATGCTTGCAACAATGATAAAAATCAATCATGCTGGACCAACAAAATAAACTATTGCAAGCAACAAGATCAACAAGGAGCAGATCAGAAAACAGACAATTCCAAAGAAGAATAACTGACTACCCAAGAACTTCTTTCTGCTCCAGCTCAAAAGCAAAAGTCAAAGTACAGTACCTCACCACCAAGTTGGCGAGCCCACAGGACACCATTTCCTATCATCTGTTGATGAAGGCTTGCAACAGCGTGACATGCTTCCTTGACTGACACATAAACAATGGCTGCTGCCATTTGCTTGCAGCCATCCTTTGCCAAACCTGCAAGGGATCCAATTCTGGGAATGTGAGCAGAGACTTCACAAAGGAAAAGAAAAGCTTGGGTCCCTCCTCCCAAGTGTCTCACCAAAAGCAGCATGAATTCTGTGATTGCCACCACAAGTACATTAGAGCTTAGCCCAAGTGACTTGCTCAATGGTGAAGATCAGACCTATCAGAATAAACCAGGAGGTGAGAGCTTACCACGACTAACTAGCTCTATGTCTTCCAGTGGGTGCCTAACTTCTTCAACAGATCCAAGCTTCTTAGCCTTGGCAATCACAGAAGCAAGCATCTTTGGATTCTCAATCCCACCAACGACAACTGTTCTGGCAGGCCTGCATTTGAATCAACTAGTAAAAAAAATCATGGCTTGGATCTCCACTCTTAGAAACTAGCAGAATTGAATGCTGCAAAAGATTTTATCAAGAATGCTTGGCATTTGAATATTGGAAACCGCAACTGTAGTCAGTGATAAATAACATGATTTTCTCCTTGGATGTGGATAATATCATTTTTTACACAAAAAATGATTGGCAAGTTTGTTGAGCAAGTTTGATCAGTCACATCGTGCATGTGCTACCCAAAGCAGGAAGAAAGGATGCAGGTTATCATGATGCACAGAAAATTACCTTTGTTTGTCAGAACTTTTGCCTTCCTCATGTTGCTGTTTACGACTCTTTGGTTCTTTTCCACCTTGACCATCAACTCATGGAGCTATCAAAACTCCAGTGCACTTCAACTTTGCAGATCACTGGGCTAAATAGACCTCATCTTGTAGAAATGCAAAGAAACAGCGGCAATGTATTATTCAGGTATATCATTCCAGCTTACTAGGTTTTAGCTTCTTAGTATCCTGAGGGGTCGCCTCAGGTGCTGATACCCTGGAGTGCACCATATTATCATCCACAGCTTTTCTCTTTTTCTTTTGAATTTTTCCCTCCGGATGATCTGTGGATGGCTCCACTGCCGTTCCTTCAACGCCATCTTTCTGGAAAGAATCCTTCTGGTCAACATCCTTCTTATTTTCTGACAAGCAAGGAACCACCATCAAAACCTTGATTTTGAATAGAAATTATGCTGCAAGCAAAAAGGATCGCCACAAAAGCCATTCTAGAAAGTGCACCAATTTTGTGGCATGGACTTAGCACCCAAAGAGACAGAATCAAAGACATTCTGTGCATTGTGCCTGACCTTTCACATTTGCCAGTGGACGTCGCTGGTCTAGAGGTGCTCGACGCTTAGCAAGTTCTACCTTTATTTTTCGACCTTGCAACAACACTCCATTCTTTGATTCAACAGCACGCAGAGCATCTTCAGCAACTGCACTGTTCAAACTCCCCCAGATAATGGCAATAGATCAATCATGATGAATCACTACTTAGAAGTCTGCAAGTCACTATAAGAATGAAAATGAAACAGGAAACCAAGTGGAGGATTAGATCAGTGCTTACAACTGAACAAAACCAAATCCTCGATGCACCTCTGCTCCTGCACAGATGCCCAGGTTTTTTGTAAAATTTTAACACCATGTCAAATCACAGAGTCACAGAGCACAGAATAATCTCTCTTCAGTACCAAACCCTAAAACAACTCTTGGTAAGAAAATGTTGCCTGTTGTACCAGAAAGAATGGCAAAATCTGGCCATTGCATCATGTCTGTCATCATTAACATTCAAGAACTAGATTTGTTTGTTTCTTGACAAGTACCCTACACCTTGTGAGAAATACAAACCAAAAGAAAACTTGTGTTGATGGAGCAAACAAACAAAGATTACACAATGCTGCCAGAGACAAGGAATATGAAACCCACCCAAGGAGGAAATGCTCAAGGGAGAGAGACATCCACCCACCAACCTAAAAAGCTCACTCACCTTTTTCTTTCACAGTAAAGCAATGTCTAACTGGACCCAATTCACTGAAAATCTCCTCGAGCTGCAACAACATGGAAAATCTAACCAAACTTCTTAGCAACAAAACAAAACTTCATGAGTTGGATTTTGCTTGCTTCAAACACATCCACAATTTTGCTTATATAAAATTGCAGGGGGGGGAGGGGGGAAAGCCTCTACGATCAAGAACAGAACATAATGGGAAGAAACCTAGCAAGAAAAAACAAAGCACAATATACAACGGTGATAGATAGAAAGATAGATGGCAATCGACCTGGGCATCCGAAAGAGAGAACGGCAAGCTCCGCACGAAGACTGTGCGTTCATCAACATCAGAAGAGGATCCATGAGGAGCTGCTGCTGCAGGAGGTTCAGCAGCCCCTGCTACTTTCTCAATCGCCATCGCCAATCCTCAAGTTCCTGCTGCAAAATCCCAGAGCGAGGAAGGGAAGAAAAAGACAACTGCCAGAAGATTGAAGGAAACCAACCTTCCAGACACATTCTCAGTTTTAGGGTTCGAGGTTTTAGGGTTTGTGGGGCTCTTTTTGGGTCTGTAGGGTTTAGGGTTTTTGCAGCATTTGGGTTTGGAGCTACTTTTAAGTCCCTAGGGTTATTGGAGCATTTGGATTGGGATCTATTTTTGGAGAATTTGGGTTTGGGGCTCTTTTAGGGTCCCTAGGGTTATTCAAGCATTTGGGTTTGGGACTCATTTTGGGTTTCTATGGTTTACTCAAGCATTTGGATGTGGGCCTCTTTTGGGGTCTGTAGGGTTTAAGGTTAGGGTGTCAAAGTTGTGTTTGCATCTCTTTTTGGGTCTGTAGGGTTTCAGGTTTAGGGTTTTGTAGTTGGGTTTGGGTCTCTTTTTGGGTCGGTAGGGTTTTAAGTTTAGGGTTTTAATGTTGGGTTTGGGTCTCTTTTTGGGTCTGTAGGGTTTAAGGTTTAGGGTTTTAAAGTTGGGTTTGGGTCTCTTTCTGGGTCTGTAGTTGCCTCTTTAGGGTCTATAGTTCCAAAGCATTTGAGTTTGGGGATCTTGTAGGTCCCAATGACTTTTTGTGATATTAGGAACATTCAGTTTTTGGGTCTGCAAAAGTTAGGGATTCATTGAAGCATTTAGGTTCGCAGCTATACAGTCTTTTGAGCTCTCTAAGATTTCGGGTCTACATTTTATAATCTTATTGTTTTTACTCATAACCCTAAACTCATTCACCATGGGACATGATTCAAGGTCCCTGACCCTTCTTTTCTTCCGAGGTCATCACCTCTGATACTTTTTGGGTGCAGATTTACAGAGGGTTCATAATAATTGAATTTTTGATACTTCTGTGTTGCCAGATTTTAGAGATTTTTTCAATGAAAGTTCACAAATTATCTTCAGGAGGACATGCCCTGGAGTGTTTTGGATGACTCACATTCCAGTAGACCTACCTGGTAACACCCAAGTAATGAGTTGAAGAATTGTTACAGTTCTTCATCCCTCACTAAATAAAAAATGAAATACAAAGCTAGCTAACCTTTTCAAGAAAAGAACACTTCCAATACAACCACACATTTTGCACATCAATGGAACTGCTTTCCAATGAGGAAATACTTGAAGCCATGAACAGCTTAATGAACTAATCTGAGATATTGCAATCAAACCAATTGCCACACCATACCTACTGCTGACGATTGGCAATTTTGCTGAAATAACTAGTTCTTAAACCAAGTTTCAGAAACTTCACCAGTTATAGAAATACACTATATAATTTGCAACAATACCTTGGCACACCAGAAGTACTTGCACAACTGCACTAGAAAAACTTCACCCTTGCCATGATCTCTAACCTCCCAAGACACTCTTTACATCCCAATCAAACATAACAAAGCTTCTCATCACATAGAATGCCTCTCTTTTCCTCTTATGGCAAGTTCAAAAACAGCCAACAGAGCATTTCCACTCCATTTTGGCCAATTTTTCATGCATACTGGGAGGTTCCAAGCTGAACCTGAATATATAAACTGGTATTGCTCCTGGTATCAAGAGAATCAACTAGATGCATATGACCTGAAAACAACCCAAGCTTTGCTAGTACCTGCCTGGTAGGGACATGAGGTGTATACTTGCCCCATTACAGCCAAAAATCAACATTGGACCCTAAATACCTTGATCATGCTGGCATGAAAGTTCTTACAAAGATGCAATGCCAGTAACATGCTGGTATGAGGGAAAAAACATACACACACACAATTCCAGTTCCAAGCTGGTAAATTCAGAAGTTGATACCCGGGTTCAAACATGGGTTCAAACCAATGTTGGTCTGGTACATAGGTTTCCGAATGGTATCACCACTGGTATGAAGACTGGTGGTAGCAAAGACCCTACGAGTCCAGTGTGAGCTGAAGCAATTCAGCCCAGCCTTTTTACAAGTACCAGTCTTGAAGGTACTTGAGGTCATACCGCCCTTGCACCAGTTTTATACCAGTCTCAATACCAGTTATATACCCATGCCATATAGCAGCCGAACAAAACCGTCTTGGACCCAATACAAGGACTACACCAGACTGGTATGAAAGTAGCCAGTACCAGCATGGGGCCTGGTATGAAAGGAGGGGAAAAAAACAAGGAAAAATCTCTCATACCCGGACCCAGCTGGTCAGTTGCAGAAGTTGATACCCGCCCAACACTGGTTCAAAGCAGCCAATGAACAAGAGGTGAAATAGGAAATGTTTCATACAGTAAAAAAAGGAAAGTTAAAAAAAGGAAAAATTCTGACAGTCTTGTTAAACAAGGAGGGTTAAAAACGAGACTTTTTTCCCTCCTTCTCGTTGCTCCTAATTTGGCTACAAGAATGAAATGTTCCTACCTGAGCAGCACATCTACCGATCTCAAATGTCTCCTCATGAGCAGCAGACACGGATCTCGAATGTTGTTTCTACCTGAGCAACACTCGGATCAATCGATCGATCGATCTCGAACGGTCTCTACCTGAGCGGCACATCGATCCATCTTGAGTGGCAGCTGCTGCTTAGGAGGCTCGAGATCGACACAAAAGCTCAAGCTCCAATCACAGCACTCACTCCAGCAACGCAAACATGATGAGTCCGAGCTTGGTTCCCGTAATAGAATCAAAAAAAATCGTTAAAAAAAACACAAAAAGTTGCAGAGATTGCAACCCTGCACAAATCGTGAGCATTTCCGCTGCTGCACCCACCTGCTGCAGCTGCTGCGCGTGTCGAGCTTCAAATGCACTACTCCTCGCAGTATGATCTGGGTTGCCCCCAGCAGAACACCGATCTCTGCAACAAGATGTGTTGCCGAGGACAAGACGAAAAAACTTATAGCTGGTTGGTGGTTTTTTGTTTCCCCCTTTCTCTAAAGAACACACCAACCGCAATTAGTACATGGGATCTGATGCTAGGATACTTCAAATGTGTTAGAGAATTAGAGGCGCAAAAATGGAACTGATTCGGTTGATGTGATCTTCCCAGCCCGCGAACGTTTTTCAGCATGCGCTTGTGGCCATCAAGCTGCTGCACTTGGGCATCTGCATGCACGAGGGTATAAGGAAGTGCACTCCGCTTCTCAAGTACTGTGAGGTTCTGATGGCAATCGTCTCCTTCAGCATCCGGGCCCGAAGAGGAAGTCGGTAATTGCAAGCCATAACTGCCCAGGCTGCTGCCTTTAACCTCAGTAGCGACTTCTTGATCTTCTCCGGAGCTAGTTTTCTCTCTTTGGAGAATGTGTAGGAGCGCAAATACTCCTGCCTGCTCTCGTAATCCCGAGGAGCAATAGTGCAAAATTCGAACTCCTGCTGATGATATTCAGTAGCTGCTGGGTTCTCGTGAATATCCCATATCAAGTCTTGTTCATTGCAGGCGCGCAGAGGCGAGAATGGAATCTCAATCAATCTGAAACCCTCCACACGGTTCCTGTAGTCGACCGCGTGGTCAGATGATCTGCGCTTGCTGCTGCTCGTGTAGCTCCTGAAAGGGCTCATCATCGTCGAGACTCGCCCCTAGCTAGTAAGGAATCCTACTTTGAAAAAATCCGCCAAGCAAGTCGATCAGCTCAGACTCATCTGCAGCTCGCACCCACAACGTTTACAAATTTTCCTGTCTGCATCATGCTCCCGGATTGGCTTCCAAATGAAGCTGGAATTCTTTTCACCTTTTCCAGCAACAAATCTTCCAGTCCAGTTATAAGATTGTTCAGCAATGTTGATCACTCGAGAACCTGCAAGGAATCGACAACTGATCGATCATGAGAAACCACGTCACAAACGCGAGCTGAGCCACAACAACCTAATACATCATTTCTCGACGCACCGACCTCATGATGCAGTTTGCCAAAACAAATCTTTAACAATCCTCACAAGACAAAAACCCAATCAAAGCAAAACGTGTCCGCGATCTTCAATAGAACCCCCCAGTACTATAACTACTTCCCTACATGAGCTTATACAAAATCATCTTACCAGCAGCTACTAGGGTGACATATCCTTCGACTCATCATGCACGAGCCACTGTTCTCAAGAAAGAAACAAAACCAAAAACCAGCTTCACATGAGCTTTCCAGCTGCTACAACACCAAAAACAACAAAAAGATACTACACAATCTAGCTCATGGTTTTTCACCTTTTATAATCTGCTGCTAGATCTTCTGCTTCTGGACTAACAGACGTAAGAGCTACTAGATTTATCTTAAGAGAACACAACAGGTGGGGGGAACCAAAAACAAAGCAAAAACAAAAAAACAAAAGCAGGACACAAAGGGATCAAGATGCTCACAACAAATGCAAGCACTTGGGAGTTTTCGAGATCAGCTACGGCTCCAAAGCCCTAATCACCTCATTACAAAGAACCCAAAAAAATCCCTTCTGTAACACTCCCCCTCCACGTTCTCCTCCTCCCCTCTCTTCCTTCTCCTTTCTGTCGTCCGCCTTCTCGCAACGGCGGCGTCGTCGTTGCTGTCCGCAGAGCACACTCGCGCAAAGCGAGCGACCGAGGGAGGTACAGAAAGGGAGAAGACGAGCGTCTGAGAGACTGCAGCTGGCGTCGCCACTTTTGACTATTTTACGATCTACTAATCGCCATAGCTATCCTTTTACTTACTACCTAACAGATATCTTTTTTTCGGGGTGTGAAATTTCGCCAAAATGCGAAAAATAAAAATTTAAATAGAATATTTTAGCGCAATATTCCCGTTAAGCAAAATTTGGCTATAGACGAGATATGAGAGCTAAGAATTTTAGGAATCCCTTTTCTATTTTTGGCTACCTGTTGGAAAGGAACCTGTTGTCGAAATCTGGCGACTTCGGGCCAAATTTGGGTAAATTTAGCCAGGAAAAAACAAATTCGCAGAGCCCCGGTTATTTCCGCTGTTTCCCGGGTATTTGAATCCGCAGCCCCCCACCCTCCCTTTCCCCGGTCCGGGTATCACGGTTCCTCCGAGGTCCATACACGAGGTTCTCAAAACTACTACCCGGATCCTACCCAGGGTATTGAGGTGCAACCACGGTCCTCAACTATTGAAAACATCAGTACCCGGGGGTCAGAAGTGGAACCGCAGTTCTCGAAAAGTTGCAAAAGGGGAAAACACCCGTCCAAAAGGGGGGGGGGACAGAAATCCGGTTCTTTGACGGTTATTTCACACAAACCGGCGAGTTTGTGAGATTCTTAAAAGAGAATTGCCAACCGCAACCAGCGAGTTGGTAGCCTTTTGCTGATCTGAGTCTTTTTTTACCTCAAGACTCAGAACCGGCGGTTCTTAGGACTGGCACAGAGAAATAATTTTTTTTTTTAAAGCTCATGAAAAATATTCACTAAAAGTCAATAATAAGGTAAATTATTTTCTACTTGAGAGTTTTTTTCCTTTTTTTTCCTTTTTTTTTTTTGGGGGGGGGGCGGTATTTTTTGGTTACTTTTTCTTTTGTCTATTTTCTAGGTTTGTTTTTGAAAAAAATGTTTTAATTAGGACTGAATTTAATTTAATGCGTGTCTGAACTTCTCCTCCCAAGAGCAAGATATTAAAAGTGGGGGGTCAGAAATAGTAGAAAATTTTGGAGGGACTTGAGACATAAATGCCAACTGACACATATTTACTTCAACTCAAGCTTTTTTTGGGGTGCAACTTTGTACTTGTTAGGGTTAGGGTTAGGGTTGGGAGGAGTGTGTGGGAATCCAATGACTAACAATAATTTCCTTTTTGTTTTGTGTCATAAATGAGGTTTGTTTTATTTGGGCATGGGTAGTGATGACACTCTAAAATTGCAATGCTTTTTTTTAGGCCCTTTTAGGGCATTTTTATTTGGTTTTTTTAAAATTTGAGGATAGGGGTGGAGAACTAACAACAAATAAACTTCCCAAAAAGAGAGTCTCAATTTGATGAAAGGGGGATGGATGGATGTATGCATGGATGGATAGATGGATGGATGAATGATGATGGGTGGCACTCACTCAACCCAAACCAAAACAATGTCTTGGACGGATTGAAACCCGGAAATTTTATTTTAAAGTTATTGCCAAAACTCAAATTTATAAACGAAACACCTAAAAACGTTATCGAGCATGCGCCATATCATGATCGGATCAACATCACCACCACCATGTTGACCATACATACCTCCATTCCGGACTAGGTATTAACTTCATTTTTCACATTGCTATAAAGTTTGCTTTCCACCGTTTCTAATTTTTTTCAACCAATCCCATAATCTTTACCCATGCCTCTGCCTCCCCTTTGGTTTGGGCCACCAATGGGCCTCAACCCCAAAGCAAAGTGGGCCTAAGAAACACATGAGTTCCCCTTTGGTTTGGCCAACCGATGGGCCTCAAGCCCAAACCAAAGTGGGCCTAAGAAACATGTGAGTTCCCCTTTGGTTTGGCCAACCGATGGGCCTCAAGCCCAAAGCAAAGTGGGCCTAAGAAACATGTGAGGTCCCCTTTGCTTTGAGCAATCAATGGGCCTCAAGCCTAAAGTAAAGTGGGCCTAAGAAACATGCAAGGTCCCTTTTGGTTAGGACCCATTGGCCCAGGGCAAAGTGGGCATAAGAAACATGTTCCTCTCACTATGATTGGATGATGGCCAAAAAGGAGGGCTTTATTTTGCACTAATTCCTGTTGATTTCTCATTGTTATCTCATGTCACCACCAAATTGTCAAATTAAAAGCCAATTTCAACATGCCAAGGAGAGACTCTACCTTTGCCACATTGGCTTTCCCATATTGACTCGGGAAGAGAATAATGTTCATAGTCCCATTTGTTTGCTTTGGTGATTTCATGGACTTGATTAAGATTAGCATCATACAACATTAGCTTTTAGAATCAACTTCTAAGGGGGCACCAATTATGGCCCTTTTAAGATCAAAAATCTAACCTAGTCAGATGTGGTAGATTGACTCAAGCCGCATGATTGTTGCCCTCATAAAAGTTCATGTACAATGTAGACAACTAAACCTAGTCGGAAACACAATCACCCAACTATCAACTTATGAGGTCCTTATGTGGGTTTTCGGGGTTTTGGGAGAAGGTAAATGAGACATGATAAGAGAGCAAAAGTTGAAACACTTGTGAGTTTTGTGCCTAGGCTAGTAGTGAATTGATAGCCAACCCGATAGTGCATGGAGTATGGAAATTAGGTCAAGGTCTTTTCACTCATAATTCTTACACAAAAAAACACTTTGGATGGATTTAGGGTTTACGATCCAACATGTTTTAACCCTATCCAACATGTTTATATAAACACCAAAAGGGCTTAAGTAGATAGTTTTATAGTTTTTGTTTTTCTTAATGCAAGAGTGTGGCATTCCATAGTGGCCTTTTTGAGGTCCACATTGTGCACTCTCTTACCATTTTCTTCCCCACATGGGTGTATTGTTGATTTTGATGCTTTGAACGACCTATCTTTCTTTGACTTAGGGGGGAAAAAAAAAGATAACAAAAGAACTAGGGCAAGCTAAAAAGAAGTCCGTAAACTAGAAAGATCTATAGATCTACCTTGTTTTCTTTGTTGGGGTCCCCTCCTTTCACTTAAAGAACAAAGAGCATTTTTATTGGATGATATTTTTTGTTACCTTTATGGATGATTCTTCAATGCAATCCAATTGCATTTTGCACATGGCTAATACCAAAAAGAAATACCCTATTTCCCATGTAAAAACCATGCAGCATAAAATAACTAGGGAATCGCCACTTCTTTGGCTATGAGAAAATGGGTGTACAATTTATGCATTTGGGGTTATTGGGAAAACCATTCACCCGCAGAAGAGTGGGGTCAAGGGTGGAATCTCCGGTGAGTGACAATTACTAAGAGCATCTCCAGCAGTGCTCGGTATGTGATCCTGCACAGTAAAATTCGATGAAAAAAGTCCAACACATGCCAGTTTGGCTCAGGAAAATGGTTTTGGCTCAGCATCATCGCACAGGTTGGCCTGGCTGCTAAAGGCCACAGCAGCCCTCTGCACATGCAGAAAAGAGTGTATAAAAGAGTGTATAAATATGATCTAACTGCTACTCAGTGTTACTGATTGGTCCATCATAATGATTGGTCCAGGTGGTTTGCTATTAGTAGTCCCCCACCTATTCGCTGTCCCAGTTTCAGTTTGAAGGGTGGGGGTTGCAAAAGAGAACATAACTAAACTTGGCTGTGAAAAATATTTTCTCAGGGTCACATACTGAGCACCGTTGGATATGCTCTAACCAAGCCCCTTCATATGTGCTCTCTCTCTCTCTCTCTCTCTCTCTCTTTAGTCTTTTTTAATTCTTTTGGCATTTTGGAAAGAAAAAAGATTAGAAAGGCCACTATGGGATGATAACACTCCAACTTCTTCATCCACAATTTTTGCATCCATATGTGGCTACTCAAACCCCATGAGAGCATGCAGCTTAAATAACCCTTCTTCACTAATGGTACCTAGAAGCAATGATTTTTTTTTCTTGTATTTTCTCATTAAATTCCATGAATGGAATGATGATGAGGATGTCAGGTCAGTGATTTTAATTTTTTTCTCAGGCTTCTTAGGTAGCATTCATCACAGGCCTTGGGTGAATTCAGCACCCAAGTTGGTACCATGGTAAAAATCCCAAAATCCAATTAAATTGTTTCTAAATATTACAAATATCCCATGCACAGACTAAAATCAAGGGTGTGTGAGTTCAAATCTAACATTTTTTGGGCTTAATATGGCCAAAGAGGCCTCCCCCAAGAATGTAATTTGGGAGGTAATTTAGGCTCGTTGTGAGTGGGTATTAAACTTGTAAGGCTGCTTGATAATTGGCTTCTGTTATTCATTTAATAATAAAAAGTTTAATTCTTTTTTGTAAAAATATTTTGTCTTTTTGGTACAAAACATTCAGGAAACTTTTGGGAGTTTTTTTTTTGTACTGTAAATTCAACTACTTTTTCTTTGATTTTGTAGGAAAATTTTGCCCAAATTTCAATATCATGAAATTGAAAAAAATCCTTAAGTACAAAAGGTTTTCACAGTAGGTAAGGCTCCCCATGTCTAAATATTATCACGATAAAGCACTTGAAGAAATTTCCTAGTGTATTTGGAAGGCACCTTATATCCATGAATATCCTATCTAAGAAAGAAGAACGATTTTACACCTTGAGTGCACGAAGGGCATTACACCTATGTACACCAAGTAGGTGTAATGTCTCTCTTACTCCTAACGCCTCATTATCTACATATGTTTAGGTCTAAAGAGATTACAACCATAATGCCCTTAATGAAATGTGGCATGAGGCGTAAGGGGATTACAACCATAATGCTCTTTCCCAATACAAAATTTGATGATGTAAGTGCAAATGGCTGAAAACACCTGAAATATATCATAAGCATCCGATTAATTATTTTTAAAAATTGCCAAAAACTCCGAAAATTTCCAAACCTTGCATGCAAAAAATCTGAAAAAAAACTCTCAAGCACACACAGTAGCTTCATTATTTAATATAGTGCCTAATAGTAAAATATCATTTATTTTTTATGCTGAAAGAAAATGACCAAAAAAACATTACAATTAATAATAATAATAATATTATTATTATTAGGCAACTTGCTGCCAAACCAGCCTAGGTACTAGGGTAATTCAATGTCTAGCCTATGAACACACATGATTGAAATAATTGTGTAAATGGTGTCATGAATTTATGTAACACTGCTAATAACTGTACCAACACCAAAATTGCAGGGTTTAGTTTAATAGCTTCTCTATAGAGCTCTAAACCTGGGCCTAAACCCTAAACCCTAAACTTCTTTACTCACATTTCAGAGCCAAAATCCAAAATCAACCACCACTATGTATAATACTCAACCACATGAAACCTCATGTATAACATACATACTTTACCACATAATTGAGGTACTGCGGTCAACTGAGGTAGCCTATTTGAGTTAGATGATTAATTACTTACTTACTTACTTAATAGTAGTGTCAGCCATGTCTTACATGACATAATACAACTTGCCACTCCCTCAATGAAGTGATTTTTCTATTCCCATGGTCAGCTGTATGTTGCTATCTCGGGGGTCACAAGTCACAAGCAGTGCAAACATCAAGATTTTCAGCAGCCAGGGTACCGATGGATACATGCGGAATGTTGTATATAAAGAGGTTTTGGAAATGTAGTTTGTAATTGTAATTTTGTAATATGTACCATCAAATACACACACACCTGTGCATTAGGCATGGGGTTCAAATTAGTCAACCACTATGTATAATACTCAACCACATGAAACCTCATGTATAACATACATACTTTACCACATTATTGAGGTACTGCAGTAAACTGGGGTAGCCTATTTGAGTTAGGTGATTAATTACTTACTTAGTTACTTACTTACTTAGAGTAGTGTCAGCCATGTCTTACATGACATAATACAACTTGCCACTCCCTCAATGAAGTGATTTTTTCAAAATAAAAGCATGAATTAAATGTGCGGTTGTTCAATTAAAGTTGATGATCTCTCAATCAATTAACATATATAAACTCTTGGTACCATATGTGCTATTGACCTCAGTATATCATTCAACCCTTCCCTAAGGTTACCCATCCCAATAACTATTCTAGTTGAAGTGGGCTTGGCAAGCTCACAACTAATTAATATAACTAACAATTTGTACCCTTAACAAAGGGTATATCACACTTTGGCCTTGCCATTTACATTAAAAAGAGTTATCTTAAGGCAAAAGAAGAATTGTAGAAGTTCAAATATTTCACCATGCAAAAATGTAATCTTCAAAAAAAATCCTCTAAAAGAAACCCAAAATCCTTCAAGATATCATAAGTCTATAACTAATCTCAAGCTTCAACACAAGCCAAAATATCATCTTTCAAAAATCCTCATATGAAAATAAACTTATTATTACCTAGGGGCCAAAATCCATTAAGCTACTATACTCTATAATGAATCAAAAACAGATAAGGCCTTTCAATGGCCATATTTCACCCAGGAAATGTTAAATTGATTTTGTCTTAGAATGACATATTTACTATGGTTAGGAGCAACCAAAAAAAATTGGGGGAAGCTTTTTTAGATTTTACCATGGTATATAAGTGTAGGGGCTGTTTCACCCAAGGCCAATTGCTGAGCTCAGGTAACCATAGAGGTTAAGCTCAGTTGCTGTTTTCACTACCCACAAGCCCCTAACCTATGGACTAACTATCTACATTCATCCATCCAATGACTTGGACCTATTGGATACATACATATTTAGATTGGGTCTCCGGACTGGGTACTGGATTTTTTTTGTGTTGTGCTCAAATGAATTATAAGACCTTAGTAATCGGTAAAGTGATGTGATTAGGGGCCGAGAATGGCCAGTTTTGGCATAATGGGGCATCAAATGCTGAACTGGTAAAGAAATGTTTAGAAAGCGAAATAACTGCAACCCAAACTAGTTTTTCCACCAATTCTGAGTTTCATCCTACCTTTTTCGTTTTCCTGCACGCCTCCACTGCTGCTACATATATTTTGCACTCCTGCTACCTGTATAATTCCTACAATTCCTCTCGAATATGGTGAGTTCAGCATTTCATACTGAGATTTAATAAAATTTCATTACTTTGCGGATACCACTAAAAGAGGGGATAGGAACTGAAAGCAGGTCCAATGACAGGGTGAAGACATGGTGACGTTACTATGGATAACTTTAGTAGTTGTGAAATTTTGGGCTGCTAAGATATTTATGAACACGTATTGTATAACAATAAATGGTGGATGCTGGTTCACTTGTGGTCCCTCCTCTGAACCCCAAAGGCCCTGAGGGTTCAGGGTTTAGGGTTTAAACCCTAAAGTCAGCCCTCTGCCATTGGGGCCCCCAGTGTTGACAAATGTGGTGTGTGATCCGCAATTTATGACTCAAGAAGTATTCACATGGGTCGAGGCATTTTCACCTTATATATATATATATATCCCATCATACCCGGTGGGTACCAGCCAAGTAACCACTGGGTATCATGATTTTTAAAAGGAAAAAAATTAGCATAGGGCATTTTTGAAAAGTTAAAAATGCCTGCAAATCTGCCCTACTCTTTGAAATGCCCACTTGCAAATTTTGTCAAATAAGGGTGCCTTCAACATACACTAGTGGAAATTGCAAAAAAGAGGTTTTTATGGATTTGGGTAGGGACTTCAAGAGCCCATTTATTTGGTACTCATACCAACAAGTGTGTAAGAATGTGTAGAGATCTAGGGCTTCCAAGGTTCTTGAAGAGGGTGAAGATGTGTATGGCATTTTTTTAAGAGATTGAAACCCTAAACTTTAAACCCTAAATCTACTTTGGATCCAATGAAAGAATGGAAACCTATTATTCATGTTGACTTGGTTTCTCTTTATACTTGTAGAATGTGTCCGATTCTCAATCTTTGTGCCCTAGACAGTTACCTCATTCCTTTCTCTTAACAATTCCTTTCACATGTAATTTTATTCTCTTATGTGAAAATAGGATTAGGGTTTAAGGTTTGAACTTACTCAGGAGTTGAATCCATGCAATTGAAGCAACAAGCACAACAACAAACAAGTTTGGTTTTGCATTCCCCCCTTGTGAAAAGAAAGAATATCAAGTCTCCCACAATTTCAAGGATCCCCAATGAAGTTTGAAATTCAATGTTAAAATTTGCTTTATAAAGTGTTCATTTGTATTTTTTCTTATGACCTTTCCCCTATGAAGTAATTTTCATCTTTGCAATTTTTCTTTTTGTCTCTTATAAAACAATTTTATTATGAGTTTTCACATTTGAAGCAAGTTTTCTATGAGTTTCCCCTTGTTAAGCAAATTTTCATGGTTTTCTCCCTTTTGCACTTGAAGTCCAGAAAACAAGAAATTTGCTCTATGTTGCTTAAGTAGATGGACTTAGCATTATGGCTAATATAGGTATGATTCTACGTCTAGGGCCTTTGTATTGGATTGGTCACTTTTGCATGTCTCCTCTTGATTGCATTAGTGAAAAAACATTGCCAAAGTTCATAGCTCACACCAACCTTCCAGAATTTTGAGAATGAAAACAATAAAACCCCATTTTTTTTTTAAAATCATCAAGCAAACCAAAGAATGGCTACTCAATTTCATGAGTGCAAGTGCAATCTTCATATTATACATCTCAAAATGTCATTGTTATTCTTATTCTTGAAAAAGATTTTTGTACACAAGATAGATGAGGTGAAATTGAGAGGAAACTTATATTTGAAAACTTCAATTCCTCATTTAGACCTAAATAAATGTAGGTTGTCATGTTAGCACAAAGGGGGAAATTTTTTGCCAATTTTTACACCTTACACTTAGCTAAGCATGCCCAACAATTTCAAAAACTTGATGTAGCAACTTTGAATTTATGGTTCATTTAGGAACATCTCTTTAGTCTACTCAATCATACTTTTAAATTGATTCATTCTAGCATCCTCCTTCACTTCTTCATGTTCCTCACCTTGAATTTGTATGTGTGCAAGCATAAAGACTTGCACAACTCTTATTCAAAATCTACATGAAGATTTTCAATTACTAGGTTTGAACAACATTAAAGCATTCAGTTTTGGAAATGGTGGCCTAACCAACAATAATTTTTTTCTCACCACAAGTTTGTAAACTGAAATGTGTGTTTAAAAATCTTTCTCAAGTGAAGACACTACACATTCCGTAGAAGAAGGATTCATGCCTCACATCAAACCATAAACCTTGTACTATCAAAAACTTCACACTCAAACAACATATAAACATTGGAAAGATGCAAGAGTCTCAACTTGAAAAAGATGAGTATCTTGATTTTCCCATGAGGATAATATCAATGTCATTCAATTCTTGATTTCAAAAGGAACCTTTGGTCCTGATTCTATTTTTTTCTTTTTTTAATGCAACCTTTGGTTCTTTGGATTTTTGAAACCTTCAATTTCAATCATTTTCACAAAGAGTTTAAAGCCAACCCAATTAAGACCAAGTTCAATTTCATCTCTATTACACATAACTAGACCCCAAAAAAATTGTGTAATTGTGATTTGTTCAACTAGTGTACATAGTTCAAAATAGAGCTTATATAATATTTGATTTTGTATAATCAATCAAATGCAATAACTTGCCTAAAATGTAAGGCCAAGATTTTTATTTTTTTTATAAAGTTGTATTTATCCACTAGAAAACTTGAACCTATTTAAGATGGGGTAGCACCCCTAGTTCAAGTTCTAATTTCATTTTGAAAAGCGATTAATTACATGATTATGTTCTAATGGTGGTTCCAACAAAACTCAAACCTTTTGGTCTAGACACTTTAGAACCTAACCTATAACCTAAACCTAAACTTGCTTAAATCCCAAAACTTATGAACACTAAATAACATTTCATACACAAATCCTAACCATCTCACGCTTGAACTAATGAATTTAAGTAACTAGAAATACTTAGGCCTATTAACCTAACAATAATCTTGACAAATGGTACAATCACATAAATGCCATTGTTACAATATAACATATCATGAATTTGTGTAACAAGGAATGGATAGGTCAAAAGTCATCTATAGAACATGCATGAGATTTTCATGTAACACACACACTTAAAAAATATCATAATGCAAAATTATATGTATTGTCCCATCTTCAAAAATTTGTCAAAAAAACCTTTTCCATAAACAAACAAGTTGCAATGACCTATGAATTGGTGCATAAAAAACAATGTGTTTTCTATTAAATATTTGTTTAGTCTCCTAATGTAGGCAATAAATTGACACATTATCCCCAACATTATATCCCATCCCATTGAATATTGCATACAACATATTTACAACAATATTTTCAAAATAAATTTTAGTACCATCACATGAAAGCCATTATTCGATTTAATTTTTTTTAGGTAATTAAATTTTCTAACTTCCAATCTACATAAATGTATTTTTGTTCTATCATTTCTTTTCATAGACATGTTCACATAACTTGCATGAGTTTCCACAATTTCCTATTTTTTGTCTTTAAAAAAACATCACTATTATCTACATTTTAATCAAAAAAATTATTGAACTTGTTAAACATGTTTCCTACACCAATATCAAACACCCACCATATGTATACCAACGGGTCACAATGGCTAGTTCCTCAATAAAAATAAATAACCTTTAAAATGGAAACACTTACACAAAAAGAAATTCATTTAATGAAAATGATGCAGAGTTGATAAAAAGGTGAAACATACACACAAAGCTTTGTTTATAGATGTTTGGTAACTTCAAAAAAAAGTTATTAAAATTTGAAATGTTCACCTAAGATCACAAACTTAAAATTGAGGGTTCCAGTTCTAACAAAAGTTCCATCTTCTTTTGTTATAGAGTTATTTAGGAAGTCATGTTCAATCCAACCCTTCTTTCACACCTAATTGGTCTCCCATTTATCTCCTCATCCCCCCTTTGATGTTACCACAAAATCCAAAAAAATCATAATCAATGAACAAAATTCAACATGGGACTCACGAGAAAGGACCATACACACATGCAAGTAGAACAATGTGTTTATTTTTCATTTTACAAAAGTATACAACTTGATGACTTTGTGGGCCATCGTTGAAAGTGAATAGTTCCCTAACTTTTTATTTTGTCAAAACAAAAATTTATTAGAATTTGTTTTCATGTATGTTTTGCAAATAGTTAAATTTAATGTTCAACATAAATTAATGAATGTTTCAAATTTTATGTCTAGTAAATAGGAAATGAAATAAAATAACATTATCCAATGAAGACTTGCTTTAAATCAAGTTGAAACATTAGTTTCACAGGGTAGTATTTTTCTACTCTAAATAATTAAAGATTAATAGTTATGCTATGAACTCCTTTGGATTTTTCAATGGAAATTTAAGCATTTATTGAAACATAAGTGATATGGATTACTAGTTAGCAAGTTGGAAATTTCACAAAACTTTAACCATTTTTCCATCAAAAATGGTGTGTGCACAATGTTCATTTTTTCACAATGCAACATTCTTTGCACTTCCAATGTTTGGAGCTACAAGTGCAATGGAAGAAAGTTGTTGTATCGTAATAATACATAAGGTCATTTATAATGATAATGTACATCACTTTGGAATGTAGAAAGAGCTAGTATACAAAGCATAAATATTATTGGCCTTAGTGTGAAATATTGATGATGAAAACTTTGATGCTTCTAGTGAGCTTAAGGGAGATTAGTTATGATACTTACTTTAACATTAACCAACGTGATGAAATCCACTTGTTTCAAGTGTTGGAACTTGTGTACTTTATCTACATCCGTTCTTTTGTATAGTTTTGTAATTAAAAAAAAGATGTGAAATTCTTAGTTTATTGCCTAATAACTTAACTACTCCATTAGAATCACCCATTTCCAACACCTTGTTAGGTGTAGTGCCATCAAAGATACTTAGTAAAGTTGTTGGCACATTCTACAAATAAAAATCACATTTTATGTAAGCTCAAAACTAGTAGCCACCAAAATATTAATTAGCCAACAATCTACAATGGCTACTAGTGATGACTTCGACACACATCCAAAAAATATGTGGTGGGCTTCAACAGTGTTGTTATTATGGATCCATGTCCAAATCCATGGTGGTTCCAAGTAGTGGTTTCAATGTTCACCTATTGTTATTACTCCATGTCCAAATTCACAATCCAAATTTGCAATCACACACAACCATTTTCATTTTGTGATGTGTCATTTCAAGCTTGTTTTTAGTTACATCTAAAGCACTCACAACCTTGTAATTTACACAAGCAAACAAAAAAGACCCAAAAGTTCAAGTTGATTTGACATGATAGAAGGACCCTATTACAAATTTTAATTAATTTAACTAAATTTTAAAATAAAAAAATGAACTTCAACTTAGGTTGAGTTTTATATCCTCTTGTCTATAAGGGAAAAATGAAAGGAAAAAACAAAAAAAAACAAAAAGTTTAAAATTAAAAAAAAAAAACAAAACAAACAAATTGATTTATTATATATTCTCATTATGTTCATTTTAGGTGTTTCTATTTTGCGAATAAGGTAAAGCTTGGAGGTGGATCATGAAGTTTGTAACAAATTTTATGATCCTACGTTGGTTAAAGAGTTTGTACTAATTTATTTTGGTTTGTTTTCTCTTTTATTATTCAAAAATGCTAAGCAACTAAAGGCTTAAATATTTTCCTAGAGCTTTGGGGTTGGCAAAAAAATCCACCTATACCCACAAAATGTGTGGACCTTTAGGATTTATGGTTGAAGGTTTTTGAAACCTTCAATGCATGTATGTTCATTTTGATCATATTCTCTTATCAAGGTGATTTTTGGAGACATAATTTTCACCATCACCAACATCATTATTCATGGCATTCATCATTTTGGTTATGAGGATCCACATTGCACAAATAATTGTTCATGAAATTGTACCCACAAAAATAATAACATGAAAAATCAAAAGCTTCAAGGGAACCAATGTCAAAATCAATCAACTTGTTCAATTTATCACAAAAATTACCTACTCCCATATAAACAAAAGAGAAAATTGAACTTGGTTCAAACCCAACATGTTTCTTGAATTTTAATAAAGTGTAACTAAAATCCATTTCAAACAAAAGCAACAAAATTGTAACCTTGAATTGCTAATTTGTCTCAATTTTGTTGACATTACAAAAAGAAAGGGAAAGTAATTTCAATTAAACAATCATAAGTAGGATCTATATAGCAACAACAACAATATCTAGAATTGAGAAACATCAAGATTGCAAAGTTGTTTGAAATTGAATCCAAATGGTGATATCACAAATTGGCCTGAAAGGAAGGAGGCAATGACTTTGTAAGCAACATGAATAAAGTGGAACCCATCCCATTGAATGTACTCCTTCAAGTTAGGTGGGTTATTGATGTTTACAAATTGTGAACTTTCCATAGATAAGGACAATAGATTGCCACTATTCTTGCAATAAACATTTAGATTGTAGTTGTATGCTCATCCAAACCCACAACATGCTTTCAATTTAGTATTGGGTTTGAAACCTATCTATACAAAAAATTCCCCACAACAAAAGCACAACCCAACCCCATTTGCATCATAACTCTAGGGTTGAATTTGTATCATAATTCTAAATTGGGTTCGGAGAATTTAGAAGATAGATCATAAATTGATGAAGAAAAATACAAAAAAAAAACATATGTAATAAATTTTTTTGTATTGGACCGATTTTGTAACCAACTTGATGTTGGCATTGTAAAAGTCCAACTAAATAATTGAAATGCCATCTACTTTGTAGCTTTGTTGGAGGTTGGTGAATGCTTGTTGGATTCCTATGTTGAACACTTTATTCACTTTGTTGCATTCATCCAAACAACCATTGTTGTCATATGGTCCTTCACTCCCTAAAAACATAGTTAGAATTGTAGGAATGCAACCTTGAGGTGGTTGGTTTCCAATTATGATTTATTCTTGCTCCACTTGCATAAAGTTGCTACAAATATTTTCTTATTATGAGTTAGTTTCTCCCTTGTAGTGAACCAACCAACCACCACCGGAGGATCAAAAGCTAAGATGTTTATGCTAAAAGCCTTGCAAAAAAAAGAGCATATGGTTTTCAAAAAAGTGCTTACAAAAGGTTCACAACCCAAGTTGCAAACCAAAACAATGTCTAATTTTTTTTTTCGATCTTGTTGTTATGTAAGTTGACTATGTAGTTGATTTTTCATGACAAGAACAAGAGTATTGGAAAACTTCAATCCATAAGTTATATAAATTCGATAAGTTTTGCACAATACATATTTCAATACTTTTTTAGCTTGAATATGATCAATTGATTTCTATATAAAGTGGTTGTTGACAAGTTTTTTTTACCTCCACAGTAGAGACCAAAACATTCAATGACTCAGCCACAATCTCATCTATAACAATTTGTGGTGAAGCACATCTAGAATATGCATAGAAAAAGCCATTTCCTCCTATCTCTAGTATCAAGTATGTCGCAACTGGCAAGAAACTTAGTGGTGTAGATGGCTTTGAAATAGTGGAGAATATGCAAACAAATAGTATTCATACCATAGGTCAATTTTCTTCAAAAAAATCCAAAACCAAAAGGGAAGCAATGGTGAAAGGGAAGCAAGTTTTTAGAACAAGAAAGATGGATCTATCGCCCAATGCAAAAACTAAGTGACCACATGACAAATGAAATGTCCTCCATATGTTCATAGATCAAAGTGGAGGTGGACAATGGACCTTACCACAATTTAGTTATTTTATATCGTTTGTAGTGATGAAAAAATTGCCACATTGTAGGTTACAATGTAAGAGATTCAAATTTAAGACGTGTAAGTAATAAGAGTAGTGTTGTCTTTACTTACATGGAGCACTCAAAAGTGCTTGCTTGAAGGCAAAGAATTGGTCAAGCTCAAGTTGAAGGTAGATAGGATTTTTGGTAATGTCAGGTCTAGCGGTTGTTCCTAAACATGCAAAGTTGACTCCATGATTGTAATCGGTTTGGAATCCTTTGTCCAACCTCTAGAAAATGGGTTCAAAAAATTGGAAACCAAAGGCTTGAGCTGCAACCAACCAACCAACAAAAGTAACAAATATTTTAGTTTGTGCACAAGTCAATGTATCAGCTTGGTAGGGGAGGGGTTGGTTTGAAAATTAACAATGTACATTCTTTTCTAACTAGTAGAGGATCTGGTGTATTTCATTGTGCATTTTGTTGATAATTTGGGTGAATCCACTGCAATGGAATTGGCCAGCCACATGGTGAACAGGGACCGGGTCATATGGCCACGAGTTATTTCACTTTTAAAAATGAAACTTGCCAATGAATTCATGATATTTCCCTATGAAGTCAACAATGAGTCAGCCATCGCAGTAGCGGTTGTGTCCTGGCTCATGAGTGAAAGTCTAGGATTCACCATATGGATACTAGTGGAGAGAAGTATCAGGGAGCCTCGGAGCTAAGATTTGTATATTGCCTGTATCTATAAGTGAGTCTCCAAAAAGGAAAAATATATGCTTGTGTCCATGTAAACAAATTGGGCAGCAACAATGGTACAGCATTTGTAGGTAAGTCTGCCACGATCGTACTGGAAGAATTGTTGATTCAAGACTCTTCTTCATCAGCATCTATATCCATTACCATCTCCAAATGGGGACCTGACTTAGTAGGAGCAGCACTGAAATCTTTGTGTCCAATACTGGTAACATCATTGTCATCATGGATGCAGCTGCCATTTATCATGATTGTGAATTGTTTGTGCAGCAATTTTGCGAGTTAATTGCACATGACTTGCTGAGAACAACAACAATGTGGCAATGTCGATAGACACTGCCATTCTGCACTGGTAGATTATTATGACATGCAGTAGCATGGTTCCAAAGCATTTCAACCTGCTGAAAATTAGGCAAGATTAAAGCGATCATCTTCCAGACTAATTCACACTAGCCTGGCAGCTCAAAATCAAATCTAGAAATTGATTTAAAAATCATTTGAAGAATCAGGCTCTTAACTAGGAAATTGGGTGCGATGAAAATTGACAGAATCAGCAAATACAAGTTACTTCAGTAATACAAGAATGGGTGGCAAAAGTCTAGAGGAGATGAAGTGGGTGTCAGTGAGTGCCACACTCACTTGTATGAATCTGTCAAGCTTTTGCTCCACCAGATGTGAAATATAAGCCGAGAAGTGATCTGCTGATCAGGTAGTCCGGGAAACAAAGGACTCCTCTGCAACTTTCTGTGTGCTGCTGGTTGCATGCTTCAAGTGTCTACTAAGATGTTGAAAATCAACACCCACCCATTCAAAGGCACTCAATCAGCTTCCAGATGGTTTTGTCTCTTTTATCTTGCAAACATTTGCTGCTGCAGATTGTAAATGATAAACGCAACTCATCAATTGGGAATTAACCCCATCTGCACATCCCAATAAACCTTAAACAAATACACACATCTTGAAATTGCTCCTTATTGCTACTTTAGCTCTCTTTCCTGTTTTTTGATTGATCAAGATTGATTGGGAGCAAAATTGTGGGAGACAAAGCAAATTTGTTCTCTCAGCTGCTGCAACAAGAACACATACATATATTACCACAGCAAGAGAGAAGAGAAATGGGACCCTAATTCACAGCAGCTTGAAAAACCAGATGTAAATCTACATGAATTTGGATTCTGAGAAGACAATAAAGAAATGGGTGGAGAAGTTTTGTTTTTGCACCTCTTATTATTGTCTTCCTAGAATCCACCAGACAATTGTTATATTAAACCCTAAACCCTAAACCCTAAACCCTTGTCCAACACTCCAACAGTAGTTTACAAATTAATTCCCCTTCTCTTCCATAGAAAAAAACAAGAAAAACCTAAAAACAAAAAAAATTGACTTGAAAAATTGTGAAGAAAAAGAAGAAGAGAGACTTATATAAAACATTTGTGTAGTCACACTCTTAATAACCAGCACTTTTTTTTTTTTTTTGGGTAATTTTTTTTCAAAAATAATTTAAGATTAAATATAATAATTTTGGTGCACCAGAAGTACATAAATTGACTGGTGTTCTGACTTCTAACAATCTTTTTATATATATATAAAAATTAAGAATTAATTAAAAAGAAAAAACCCTTGTCTATATAGGTATGCTGCCTGGGGTTATAGTACGTTCCTATACGATGACGAATGTTTTTGCACAAAAATAATACTCTATAATGAATCTCTAAACACAATACCCTTGCCTTGGTAGTAGGCAAGGCCAATAAATAAAATGCAATTAGAGCTTCATAATATTGTTGTCGGGACACGAGGGTTTTGCATTGCAACAACAATATTTGACTTGATAATACAAGCTGTCTTTACAAGATTGCAGTGAGAAGAGAGAACCCCAATAATAACAATTGAACACAAAACTATACAACAAAAATGCCACCACACTAGACCTTCATCTTCAAAATTTGTGAAGGGCAGCTAGATTGAAGAAGACATGAAGACCTCTACATAGATGACAAATTTCACCTCTCCTAAAGTTGTGTACCACATCATCAAAACAAAAACCCTTTTCCTTTCTTCAAGAGCTTTGAACTTGTTTGTTTTTGGCACACCATGCACGGGGCACCTTTCTGAGGAGTCCTTGTTGCATCTCACCACTTTGTGGGCATCTACAAATATGTGGCCAGAGTGAATTAACAGCCACCAATGCACCAGTTGGCCGTTCTGTCCACTGGATGGGTTGTGTTTTTTCATTCGGCGCCGGATGGGGCTCATCACAGTCGATTTCTTTTTGCTGCTAACCACTGTACTATTTTCTTTTTTTTTTGGTTTTTGTTCTTGGCCGTTTTTCCTGGACCTGACCTCACACATAGCTACCCTGCTCACTTTCCTACCCTCATAAGTATTGCACCAACCTACTGACACAGCTACCCTAATAACTAGTTATCCTACT
>Ga0116227_10002982_pt1 | contig 38000 bp, 35 predicted proteins | sample S1TSphgellanicum_FD_89693 | JGI IMG/M metagenome (GOLD analysis project Ga0116227, IMG submission 89693) | Host-associated microbial communities from peat moss isolated from Minnesota, USA - S1T2_Fb - Sphagnum magellanicum MG | ecosystem: Host-associated > Plants > Peat moss > Unclassified...
TCTAGATAGATAGATTTGCAGCAACCAAAGCAATTGCTCAAGGACCCATGATCAAATGAAAATCTAGATAGATAGATTTGCAGCAACCAAAGCAATTGCTCAAGGACCCATGATCAAATGAAATCTAGATAGATAGATTTGCAGCAACCACAGCAATTGCTCAAGGACCCAGGATCAAATGAAAATCTAGATAGATAGATTTGCAGCAACCACAGCAATTGCTCAAGGACCCATGATCAAATGAAAATCTAGATAGATAGATTTGCAGCAACCACAGCAATTGCTCAAGGACCCATGATCAAATGAAAATCTAGATAGATAGATTTGCAGCAACCAAAGCAATGGCTCAAGGACCCATGATCAAATGAAAATCTAGATAGATAGATTTGCAGCAACCAAAGCAATTGCTCAAGGACCCATGATCGAAAGTAAATCCAGATAAAAATGGATATAAAAAAAAATGTAAACTTAATAAAAGATCTTATATTAACCATATTATTTTTTATGTAAGAGATTATTTAAAAAAATTGATTTTAATTTTTTAAATATTAATTAATGCCACATGATTAATTGATTTTATTGAAATATAAATTTTATGACTTTTAAACTTATAATATATTAATTTTTAATTTTTAAATCATGATAAAAAATTATTTAAAAATAACTTATAGATTTCTCAGATCTCAAATCTCTATTTGATTCAAAAAGTTATATTATATAATTTTTCTTATAATATATCATAATTGGACAAACAAAAATTAATTTAGATATATGACATATAACTTAGTCACACATAATGTTTATAACTAAATCATAAATTAATCCTACTATTTACTTAACCTATTCAATAAATAAATTACATTACCTACCTAATTAAGTAATTAATTAAGAAAATATCACATATCAACATGACAAAGTACCTACTATTTAACCCACATGCATATGACCCACTAGCTACTTACTACCTACTATCTAGCTTAATTTATAAATAGATTAATTGCATAGTCTACTTAATTAATTAATTAATTAAACATAACACTATTTCATTCAACACAATAAAATACCTACTAATAAATTAGCCTACTTATATATTAATACCCAAAACCTACTACCTATTACCTAGCCTACCTAATTAATTAACTAATTAAAAAACACTATAATATATCAACATGATAAATTTTAATTTTGAAAATTTCAAATAATGGTCCATATCTACCCTTGCCACAAATTTGCAGCAACCAAAGCAATTTGCTCAAGGACCCATGATCGAATGCAAATCTAGATAGATAGATTTGAAGCAACCAAAGCAATTGCTCAAGGACCCATGATCGAATGCAAATCCAGATAGATACATTTGCAGCAACCAAAGCAATTGCTCACGGACCCATGATCGAATGCAAAGCAACCAAAGCAATTGCTGAAGGACCCATGATCAAATACAAATGCAAATCTAGATAGATAGATTTGCAGCAACCAAGCAAAATTGCTCAAGGGCCCATTGACCCATGATCCAATGCAAAACTAGGGGAGGGAGGTTACTCTTTCAAGGAACAGAGTATCGAGTTTGGAACTTGATCCTCACCCGATGCTCATGATGGCTGCAGCCAAGGAGATTTTTGAGAGCGAGCTCAAGGTAGGGAGTTGGACGAGCAGGAAGTAGACGGAAGCGAACACCAGAATCCAAATGTAAGTCCGACGATATGGATTCTCACCCAGGTTGCTCAACGGACAATCGTGGCTGCAGTTCATGTTGTAGATGTTCTGCAAGGCCTGGCCGCCTACCACCATGTACAGGATGTCGACGCTCAGCTCCACCGCGAGTTGTAGCGGTACCACGATCCAAAGCCCTCGAGTCTGCCCGAACGCTGCCTGCCCCAACTCATGGTACCTGTTGAAGCGCCTGTTCGGAATGCGTTCATGGAGCTGAATGAGTTGCCAGAAGGAGAATAGGGTGATGATCCACGAAAGAATCAAAACCACTATGCCTGGACCCCTGCACACGAGCAAATCCAGTTTCAATCAGGAATGGAATTTTTTTCTACAATCCTGCTATTGTTTTTTGATTGTCCAACTATGGCGACAATCAACTCCTCTACAGTGCAAGTTCGTTCGACAACGATCTTGGTATTTGTGAGCTATTATAAGTTATTACCAGGTGAGGAAGACCATGGCGTTGGGTAGGCCAAGAACGCCGGCACTCACGACCGCTGTGACATTGTGGAAGGCGGCAGACCACCAATTGCCGTTGCGTCTGGTACCTATGGGTATTTCCATTTCAAAGGCCGCCAAGCGCAGAGGCTTCTCATCGCACAGAGGCTTCTCATCGCGCAGAGGCTTCTCATCCTGGCAATCTCCAGATCAAAAACACCAACACCCAGTCTTAGAATCATCTCACAACCCAAACAAGTCTCAATCAAGTACACTTCCGGACTTCTAAAGGGGATCGAACTCTAGACTCCTTTCGGGAAACTCAAGACTCAAGAGCTTCAATATCCCCACCACACCCCAACCCACCCCACCCCATAACTACTCCCCAACACAAATTCAATGCCAGAAACACTCTAACAAATACGACAAACAAGGCTCATTGCGACAGACAGACAATATTAAACAAGCTGTAGCTACTGCTTCAGTCAGGCTACTACAACTTGATCTTGCGATGATCACTATTGCAGCAACAAACCACCCACCAACACTCCCCCCCCCAAAAAAAAAAAACCACACAAAGCCCGACACAACAGTAGCTGTATACGATTTACAAAGTTCAGAAAACAACGTGTTCACCTCATGAGACGCGCCATGAACTCCGTTTGCCTGTATTTGAGTCTCCATTGTTGTTGTTGTTGCTGTTCTTGTGTCCGAATTGACAAAACTAGGATCTGAATTCTTGGCGATGATAGCTACTACTTCAGCAATTGTTTTATACACCAAGTCCACTACTGCTCCAACCTTGAATCCAGTACGCGCGCGCACGAGAGAGAGAGAGAGAGAGAGAGAGAGAGAGAGAGAGAGATGCAGAGAGAGAGAGGCGGGGAGGAAAGGAGGGGGATATTTCTTTTCATTTTCTTCTTTTTCTTTTTCTTTTTGCCCTTTAGAGGTTGTCGGTCCCTATATATGCCTACGGGGAATCTCATCCATGGATGATTTTTTTGGGGGGTCCGAGGGTTTCTAGGCATCTTCTCATCCACTGTCACTTTCAAGGGCCAGCAAGGTGTGAACCAGTAAGTAGCACCTACGAAGCGTACCGACATGGATGAATGAAAAGTGTGTGGACAAGATTTTTTTTAATTTTTTTTTCATTGGGTTCTCGTTCCTTAGCTACTAAACCTTAGTTAACCCTAAACCTCCTCACAGCTCAGGGTTCTAACCAGTGTTGTCCTGTTCTTGATTTCAAAAGGAACTTTTAGTCTTAATTTAATTGAAATTTTTAAATTTAAATTTAAATTTAATTAATTATTTTTGGTCTGGTTCTATCTCCATTACACACATCTAAACCCTAAATAAATAAATAAATAAATAAATAATTTAATTAGTTTGCAAGTAATATGAAATACACACATTGCAAGATAGAAATTACATAATTATTAATTTATTTAGAACCAATCAAATGCAATAAACTTGTCTTCAATATTTAAGTTCTTGTTTTTAAAATTTTTTTTTCCAATAAAATTTTATTTATGTATCCAAAAAAAAAAAAACCTAAACCCTTTTTTTCAAATGAGATAACACCCTTAAATTCAAGTTCTCTAATTCAATTTAAAAAAATAAGCCGATTCTTTAGTTAGGTTCCGACAATTGACTTTGAGCATGTTTTGTTTGTTATTCTTACGAGTTTTGAACTCTATTGCATCATCATGTTGTATCAACTCCGAAAATTATAAAAAGAATAATTTTTTTTCATTGACTTTGGTTATGGGTTCGAAAGTTTAGTGTGTATAATAATAAATAATAAGTGCCTCTTTTTTTTCTTTTTTCTTTTTTTTTTTTTTTTTTGGGGTGGTTGGTGGGGGGGAATTTTTTTTTTTTTTTTTTCCTTTGAAAAAAAAAATTTATTTTTTTTATTCATAAAAAAATTATTTTTTGGATAAAAAAAAAAAATGGTCCTCATTTGACTTGACATGTTTCGAAAAAATAAAATAAAATAAAATAAAATAAAATGAAATGAAATAAAATGAAATAACATGGCTATACTTCTTCAAGAGGTTCCATCTGGGTAGCCAAAATACAAAAAAAATGGTTCTTAATAATGGCACTTAGGAGGAAGACTTGCAAACTTGTTTCCATTGTCTTTTGTGGTGGGATTGTTCATGCAAAGCATCTTTCTTTTTGTGTTTTCTTTGCTCTTTGGACACAATTGGAGAACTTCACTACAAAGAAGGGAAAAAGCTTGACCTTTTAGCACACACAAATATGAGGACTTCTTTTCCCCCTTCAATTGTGGATGAAGGTACTAGGTATGATTGTTTTTGGAGGTGGGCCTTCCTTTCTTCCTATCTTTCATTTTTGTGCAAAGTCTTCTCACTTGTGAAATTTTGGATATGTTTTTGTTGCAAATTGAATGATTATTTGAAAAAAAAATTTGGCCAAAATTGTAAAAAAAATCCAAAAAAAAAATCCAAAAATCAACGGATTTCTATAAATGGTTCAAGTAGGTAGCCAAATATATATATGAATGTTATTAGCCAAATTTGGCTAATTCGGCTTATGGGATCATTGTCACCTTGGCCACATCACAAAATTGGAAATAAAACATTGGCTTGTAGCATGAATTAAAATTAATGATAATAATTAGTGTTTGATCCAATTCACTTCAATTTAGAAATTTAAATTGACTTCAAATTAAATCGAGTTGCATTCAATTGAAATTTATGTATATAAATTCATTCAAATTAATGCAAATTCATTCAATAGAAATTATGTATATAAATTCATTCAAATTAATGCAAAATTCATTCAATATTTTCATTCAAATGGAACTTTTTTTTTTTTGCAACTCATTTATTCCATCAATTCATTGTCACTAGTTGTACAGAGCCCACAAGATAAAGTGTTCTGCTGTTGGGAACAGATTGGGGAACACATTGAGAACTGGGGAGGGGAACGCAGTTGGTTAAACCGCCACCCCTCTTGTGTCATATGAGCAAAGGCCATATGAAAATCATTGTTCAAACTGGATTAGGGTTTGGAGGTTTGATGGCCCCATCCTTTTTTGTTTTTGCTCCTGATTCTACTTAATTGTTGGAAGAGGATATGTCGGCTGTTAGTGTTAAAATCTGTGATGCGCTTCGGATTTGTTAGGTTTCCATATCAGTTATTTGGCAAGCTTGTTTCTTTTTTTGGGGATGGTTGTTGAAGCAAAACTGCTTGCGAGTTTCTTTTGGGAGTTCTTCAAATTTATTTTAGCTCTTGTTCTGTCTCTGAGTTTAATCTCTGTCTCTTCTCCTACAAATTCAGATGGTCACCCTCTGCACCCCATTAGCAAATGTTCTATTTCCATGTGCTTGTGTTTGTTCCACAACAGTATTAGCAGTATTTGCTCCTATGCATCCTCCGGAGATGACAATGCATCTCATCTCTCTGTCTGACAGATCATGTAATACAACCATAGTCTTATTTGATGAAGTAAAAAGAAAGGAAAGTCAGATTACAGCTTTGTGGGTAAAAAACATGCTAGGTTGAACTAATAAAGACAGCAGTTGAGAATCCATTCCGAAAGTCTATAACCAGACTTGGATTTTGAGCCCAATGAAACTGGGCTTAAACCAAAAACAAAATTGACTAAGTTTTATGGGTAGGCTAGTTGGAGGAAAAACAAAAAGCAGACAAGGCATCAGCAGCTACAAGGATGGAGCAGTGGCCTTGCAACATCAAGATTTATACAGATGAGTCACCTGGGGGAAGAACGAGGTAGATGCGGTGTTGAGTAATTATGAAGACCCATCAGCTGCACAATTCCGCCAGATGGGTTCTTCAGCCAGATCAATGACTATGAGATGAGAGGTCACAACTCACAAGATCAAGGTTTCAATGACTGCAAAAATCAGCACCATTGAACACCACTATCAATTGTTCTTTAGATTTCATGGAGTGTTAACTATATTCCCAAAACTGTGGTGACTTCAAGCTAGCCCTTAAAAGGCTGCACATTCACATGATTTCATTTCAAAAAAGTGTTTCACAGATCAGTCACAAACAGTGCTAAACCTGACACATTTGCTAAGCTGCTGGGTGCCAAAGCATAGCAACTATTGCATTGCAATAGGTCTTATTCATGATCACAGTTCCTTTTATGCGATGCATTTCAGACAAGAGAGATGTGTCAGAATGAACTATTTACACTATTGACAAAACCACGTTTTCCCCCAAAAAACTGCACAAAGCTGTAACAAGTAGTGTGGGAGTATGTTACAATTTACGGTATATAACGTCAACAGCGAAGATCTAACTTCGTACCTGCTGCTTGGGTCATACATGGATTTGCGGTACTACTGGCCAGACTGAACAGCTGCGGAAGCAACAGTTGATTCTGCCGGAGTTGCACTGCCAGGCGTCTCGGACTGCCTTGCTGCAGACTGCTTGGGAGTAGGAGGTGCTGAGGATCCTCCCTCCTGCGTTGCGCTGCGACCTGCAGCTTGATCGGCCACAGGGCCACTAACCTCAATATGTCGACGTTCGTGTTTTTTCCGCGGCTCAATCTTCGGCACTACGATTGTCAGCACTCCGTTGTTCACCTCTGCTGTGATTCTCTCCAGATCCGCATTCTTTGGAAGCTTGAATTTGCGCACGAAACGCCCGCGAGCCCGCTCAACCACGTGCCATGTGTCGCCTTCCCTAACCTCCTCTTTGACGCGCTCGCCACTAATGCGGAGCGTTCTGTTGTCTTCGATTGTTACTTCAATCTCGTTCCTTCCCACACCTAGTCACAAGTCTCAGGCAGGAAACGGCCACAGTTACCTATTCCGATCCACAAGTCGTTCACACGCTCTGATCACAGACGGTGAAGTATTCTCAAAAGTTGATCTGAAAGACAGAATTGAGTCTTGGCCAGTTCGACATGATTAGAAAGAAACGAATTGAACAGGATCTCACAAACAGAAGCAGTGACAGCATAGCAATCCAGTACTTTAGGATACGGAGAAATTGGAAAACAAGAGCAAATCGGTCATATAATGAGAGCTTAGAATACTGATCTATGTTCTAGTATTGTCCGTGTTCCAAATTGTGGCAAGAGACGGATCCATAAACACACAGACTCATCAAGTAAGCCTAGTCAAGAGTCTTGAACAGCCGAAATTGACAGCTATCGTACTTCGGCATCAGATTGTACAATCGACAATAATCTCTCTGTGCAGCAGCTGTGTTATATAATCTCTGAATCAAAGAAGAAGAAAACATCGGCGGTTCAACTGTAGACGAGGCATTGTAGTACCGTCCTGTCCTGACGGAAACACAAGGAAAGCCCGACTAACGCTTGTAAGCGCTTTCATCTCCAACAAAGAGATTTTTACCTGGCAGATCGACCTTGAAGATGTGCGCTTCCGGAGTTTCCACCCAGTCGACATTCGTATTGGTAATGGCGCGGGAATCCCGAGCTCGCGCGCGAGTAGGCGCGTCCTCAAGGACAGTGAGCGCGAGTTCCAACGGATCAAGAACATCCCAGAAGTCGGCGCCTCCTCCGCCTCCTCCGCCTCCTCTTCCCTTCCTTCCGTGATGATGAGAGAAAGGGCTCAGGGCCATGATATTATTTTATTTCTGGCAAACTGTAGTTCCAATCTTACACAGAATCGCGGGGGAGAGCGGGGGGTTCAAGAAAAAGAAAACCCGCAACTGACTCCCTCACAAGCAAGATCAGATCGATATGTCCAACAAAGAATTGCAGTTCAAATTTATAGTCAACAGAGAAGACAACAGACAAATGATTCTTGCACGCTACAACTCTTACAAAAAAAGACTACAAGTTCGAAGAAAATCCTCCGCAAGACAAAAAAAAAAAAATCCCTCCAGAACACAAAGGCAGTGCTAATGCGATTGGAATTGCATAATCAGTGGCACCAACAGAAGTTCCCGGCGATGGATTCCTTCGCATGCAAAAGCTCGAAGAGGGTGCATGCATGCATGCAACGGCCACGTTTACATGTATGGAAATGGGCTGCCATTATGGGCAAGTTTGGACATGCATGCATGCATGCATGCATTATGTTCTAAATGGAATTCAGGTACCAGAAGGATATCCACCCGGTTAAATTGTGATATATTAGTCCAAGGGTACCCAGTCTTGTACCCACCAGGTTTAATTGTGATATGTTATTATTCCAGGTTTAGGGTTTAGGGTTAGGGTTTAGGATTTTAGGGGTTTAGGGTTAGGGTTTAGGGTTTAGGGGTTTAGGGTTTTTCCCTCGTTGTACACTTGCTTCACACATCTGTTCAAGATGTTTAAGAGCTTCCTTACCATGTCCATGCATGGCACATCCTCCAAGTATGACATTCCAAGTGACCACTTCTTGAGATGGTATCTTGTTAAAACACTCTCCAAGCAGCCAGCTCCATGTTCTCCCTCATTTTTGACATACATGTCAACCAAGCTGAGTCCCCACAAAGACATCAGATTTGCATCCACTTTGAATAAGCTTGTTCATATACAAGCCTGCCATCTTCAAGTGCTCCTAAACCACCATGCCAGCGTGTGTGTTAAACACCGGAACAAAAGTGAATTTTGGTTAGGACTTGTTCCATTTTGTCAGAAAAGCTGCAATATTGCACCTTCTCAAGTCACCCATCCTTCACATATTTTGTAAGCTCTTTTTGCTTCCATGTAAAAATGTTCAATGGCACTGTGCCTGCTGGTGTCATTACATCCATCTCTGCTGCCACCCATGGTGAGTTTCCTCAATCCTCAAGCCAGAGAGCTTCCTGTGTCTTCTGAATTGGTCCTCCCCTTTTCCTTGTGTGTCACACAGTCATCAGAACTCTCTCTGTCTGTCTGTGTTTGTGCTATTTCAGGGTTCTGAGAATTTGCCTGCAAATCTGCCATTAATTTATTTTTCCTCCTGGTGTTGTGCAGAATGGTGCAGGAGGTCATACAGCAGAAATGCTGACTTAGTAGAAACACTGAACCTTGAGTGGTATGCTCCAAAGTATTACATAGCTGAAATCACTAACAAACATGAGCTTGATGAGGGCTGAAATGCAGGAGAACCCTCTGCAGAAATCTGCAATCTCACACATGGTACAGACCTGAATCCTCTACACGAAATCTCTCATTTTTTCTCCATGACCACATCCATGGCATGAACATTGTTTCTCCACAATCTGGCATGGAGAATTGTCCTCTTGGATTGTCAGGAGAAAGAGATTGAGTTTTTTTAAAACAGAATGAAATGGGTTGCAGGATGGTTTCCAGGCTAGCTGCTGAAACTCCAGCACACAAGCCTCAGTATGATATATCAAGTGTATCAAAGTCAAGAAGTTGGTCAGTCTTATTTGACATCATTGGCAACAACACTCTACGCAATTGTGCATGCATCATGGCTTGTTGCTTGCATTTGACTGGATGTTGTCAGTTTCTTCACATCTCTGATGTACTGCCGCAAGTTGGTTATACAGATCCATTCCACATTCTTGGTTATTGGTATCATGATTCTTCTCCATCAACTGCAAAACAGGTACCATGATTTTGCTCACATTGCAACCTGATGTTGTAAGAGCATCTCCTCTAAGAGCATGCTCAATATGTGGCCCTGCAAGAATATTTCTCACATCCAAGTTTTTAGTTATTTACTTCTTTCCAACCCCACCCATAAAACTAAAACTTTCTTCTCCATCAGATGTAATGAAACTACCCTGACTTCTGCAATTTTTGAGTGTTGTGTTGTATTGTAGACTCTGTTTGGTTCCTGGAGCTCCTTTCTTGTGTCTAGGGTTTAAGGTTTAGGGTTTAATGTTTAGGGTTTAAGGTTTAATGTCTCTAATGGAACTTTTCCATTCAAATCAAAATTTGTAGTAGCAAAAGCACATTCTACCATGAATGGTAAAACATTATGTTTCTTTTTTTTCCCTCTCAACCAAATCTAATAATACTTCTTGATTGAAGGTCTTTCTACAAAGGAACACAACATGAGGGCATAATTGCATTACCAAATGCCTCAATCAAGTACCCTCAAGGAAATTGAATGAAAAAATGATTTTTTATAACTAATAAACCCAAATTTTCCACAAATTTTTTTTTGATGCACATTATCTTTTTTGTAAAGATCTATGGCCCCAAAAAAAAATGAACACCATAAGATGAGCACCAACAATGTACTTCAATTGTTCATCAATGGGCAAATTGAACACTAACCCCAACACAATGAGCATCAACAACTAGTGACAAACACATTGAGCACTTTCAACTAGCAACAACACGAATGAACTTCAACAACATGGTGAACACCTTCGAAAATACAATGAACACCCAAAACTATGTACTTAAGTTATAATCTTGCTTCCCACATGGGAAAAGTGATGCCTCCAACCTACACCCTAAACCTAAATGTAACCTCCACCTTAAACTTAAACCATGTTTCCACCTTTAACCTTAAACCCTTACTTAACCTAAACTCCCCACACCTAGACCCCAAAAATTGAACCCAAGGGATATTTGTATAACCTACTTGAGTATCAAAATTGAAATTAAAAAAAAAGCTGATTATTTGTGAACTAGGTATCTCAGGTTACATACCTTGAAATTTGGGTATCACCATGAGTGATACCCAATTGCTTCTTACTATGAAAACTAATTGCAAACTAGGTTGGTTATGAACCACAATTTGGTACCTATACAACATTCATTAGAATCACATTTGATTTTTGAAAACTAAAACAAAAATCAAGTTTAAAACATGATGTGGTTCCAAAATTGAAATGAAACTTAAACCCAATTTTAGAACTAGAACCAAAAAATTTTGAAATTAAAATTTTTATGAAAAAAAACTTAAAACTAAAGATTAACTAGTTATTCACCACTAGTTTCAAACCAAGTTATATGAAACCAATATCGAATCTAATTTCAAAATTCAGAACCAAAACTGAAACCTAATTTGTTTTTTAAAAACCCAACTAGAATCGGATATGGGGATTCTTTGTGGCAATGGTAGATATGGACCATTATTTGAAAATTAAATTTTATCATGTTGATGTATTATATATATTTTAATTAGTTAATTAATTAGGTAAGCTAGGTAATAGGTAGTAGGTATTGGGTACTGGTATATAAGTAGGCTAATTATTAATAGATATTTTATTGTGTTGAATGAAATAGTGTTATGTTTAATCAATTAATTAGGTGGGCTGCGTAGTAGGTAGATATGATAAATAATAAATATTTTATGGTGTGAATGTGTTTATATTTATTTGTTTATTAACTAGGTAGGCTATGCAATTAATCTATTTATAAATTACACTAGATAGTAGGTAGTAAGTAGCTAGTGGGTCATATGTATGTGGGTTAAATAGTAGGTACTTTGTCATGTTGATATGTGATATTTTCTTAATTAATTACTTAATTAGGTAGGTAATGTAATTGATTTATTGCATAGGTGAAGTAAGTAGCAGGGTTCATTTATGATTCAATTATAAACATTATATGTGACTAAGTTATAGGTCATATACCTAAATTAATTTTTGTTGGTACAATGATGATATATTATAAGAAAAAATATATAATATAACTTAAAAAATAAAATAGAGGTTCAAGATGTGAAAAATATATAAGTTATTTTTACATAAATGCTTTTTATCATGATTTAAAAATTAAAATAATGTATTATAATTTTAAAATTAATAAAACTTATAGTTCAATAAAATCAATTAAATATATGCCAGTAATTAATATTTAAAAAATTAAAAAATAGATTAATCTTTTACATCAGAAATAATATGACTAATATAAGATCTTTTATTAAATTTACATTCCATTTTTGTTCTTTGAATTTTTTTTGTAGGTGACCAATTCTATAAATACTTTGTTGTAATAATTAGTGCCTTAACCCAATAAGATTTTGTTAATCTTGAATGTTCCAATATTGCTAAAATTGCTCCAAGATTTATTTATTTTTTCCTTTTAGACACACAATTTTGTTATGGGGTGTTTGCTACAATAAACTTTCTTTTTATTCCATGTTTTTTACCAAAAAAATTGAATTAATTGAATTTGTATTTGCCTCTATTATCACTACATAAAGATTGTTATTTTCTTGTTGGTTTGATTATTTACCATTTTTTTATGAAGCAAAAGGTTTCAAACACTTTTGATTTATTCTTCAATAAATAGATAACAATGTAATGAGACTTATCATCTATAAAAGTTAGAAAATATTTAGAATGCATGTGTGAAACTAATCAATTAACATTCTTAAAATTGATCTTGACATGATGCATTTTTTCAATCAAAAGTTAAAATATTTAACAATCTATGACAAAATTGATCATGACCAAATTAAACTTTGATACCATATTGAAATTATTTAAATATACATATTAATGATTTGTATTCATTATTTCATCAAGAATGTCTTGCACACACACACATATATAACAAATTGTCTTTGGTGATCATAGATTTTATGAACCATTGCAATTAGTTATGTTTAAGAATATTATTACAATATATGTATTCATGTCTTATACAGTTTGTATGTAATAGTTCAATAGTTTTTTTTTTTAATGATGAAGATTTTATGGTGTAGGTTTTTGAACAACTTGTAGTCTAAAATGAGGAATAATTTATTATAGTTTTTATAATACCTAACATATTTGGGCTTTGTGTTGTTGCACACCACCAATGACAATTAACTTTTTTTTTTCCTTTTTCTTGTGTTCCCATATATTTCCAATAATTCATCGTTACTTATCTCAATGTCAATTTCAATTTTAATTAGTATAAATATCATGAACATCAAAAGGCACATGTTAATTTCCTTTTTTATATCAATGTTGGTAGGTAGGGAAAAGGAGCACCGTAGGTATAAAGATAGGAAATAACTATAGAGATAGGAATAGGAAAATATTTAGGTAAATATGAAGAAAGTTAGTAAGAAAAAAAGGTAGTTATTAAGAAATAAGTTAGGTAATTAGGGTTGGAAATGAGTTAAATGTTTTAGAAATTGTCTTTGGAATTGTCCAAGGGTGACTATATGAAAAATTACGCAAAATCAATTGTCTAGGGATGATCATACAAAAGATTATGCAAAATTTTCAATATATTAGTTTTTCAAAATTTCTTGTCCTTGGAATTACAATTTGTCCTTCCATTTAGTCCCTTACCCAATGTATATTTTATCCTTCTTTTCCTATTCATGCAACAATTAATGACATATTTTGCTTTCATTATTTTGTATAGTAGTCCTCAACACTAGATTATAAAATTTTATTACAAATATCATGTTTTTGTGAGCATTGTTTATTCCTTGCAATAGAATATGACGCAATCAAATATATTATGCTACCAATCCAAAGAGAAGGATTTAAAAGTGTGAAATATGTTTAGAAAAATTCAATGATTTTTTGACAAGTTTTCTACAACCTTGGCTATTCAAGCATTGGAGATGTTTTCGATTGTAAATGAATGACTTGTGTGACAAAAGTTCGAAAGCTTTTTAAACAAAGGTCGTGTATTGTATTTACCAATTGTTGTTTCCTTAACTACTCCTTTTGTGCACTTCAAGTTTGTTGCAAGATTTACAAGGGGCTTCCTTTGATGAAGCTTTGCACCCTTTTGATGTACTATGGATATTCATTGTTTTTAGAGGACAATAATGGACCTTCCAAACCTTTGGCATCTTAGACTTTTCTTGCACAAATGTGCCAAAAGATCATTTGCTTTTATTTGTGCAAAGCTTTGAAGATTTGTATTCATAACATGAAGAACTAATCACATGGAAGTATCCATTTTGGTCTTCCCCTTTACTTTGAAACTACAAGGCCTCATGTGGATGTTGAGTGACAACAAACTTGTTTGTATGAAATCTATCATATTGTCATCCGCAAAGATGAATACTCTATTCTTGTAAACAATGATGCTTACACATAGACTAGTATGAACCCCATGCCTAATGCACAAGTGTGTGTGTATTTGACGATACATTACATATGTGCCAAAAAAGTTTATTACGCAATGATGGTCAAGTGTCACAGGAAACATGTACCAGCTTATGGGACAACACAAAATGCTTTCCCATATTTTTGGTCAAACAAATCACAAATTTTTTTAAAAAAAATTCATTAAATGCGAATATGCCAAAAAAAATCACGTAGCGTTTAATTTTTGTAATGTTTAGAAAAAATTATTCGAACTATAGAATATTGGCAAAAACAAAAAAAAAACTGTCCCAAACACTAAAACCTGTGTCCAAATGTGACAAAGTATTTTTTCCTACGAAAAAAAAAGATGCATTTCTCAAAAAAATTGCAATTTTTTTCTTTGAGAAAAGGAAATTTGTGAAGAAAAATCCTCTTTTATTTTTTTGAGAGTTCTAATCCATAATTTTGAGAGAATTCACCATGACACAAATTGGTCAAATTCTGGGTTGGGTGGATAATTTATTTTATTTTATTTCTAATTGATGACATTTGCTAAAAATATTATTAATTTTCAATTCACTATCTTATATATTAAAGTTATAGTGTTTGTTCGGGCAGTGCCTGGAAATTTTTTCCAGGCACTGCTCATTCCCTGTCGTGTGCTTTATAGAGGGGGGGGGGGTTTGGGTTTGTCAGTTTGTGTGTTTGTGGCAGTTATTACCCAACTGACAGCTGATGGACCTGAAACGAGCGAGGTCCTCAAAACCTCCGAGGATTTGAACCAAGGTGGCCAGAATCCTCGATAAAGGACCTGAATCGAGATTCTCAGTATCCGGTCTAGACCTCGAGACGGACCTGAAACGAGGTCCTCAGAGAGAAAACCCGTCGTTCGGGGGGCCAAGTGAAGTGCCACGAGTTGCCCTCACTGGTATATATATATGTGTATTCCACTCTTTTTTCACCCCGTCGAAATAACAAAACCATGACGAGACAAATGGATGATCAAACAGATGTGAAGCATCATTTCATCCATCTGTCCCGTCATTGCAGGGCTTTGGCATGTGTGCCATCTCTTCCTATTGTAGTGCCACATCTATATTCCACTCTTTCTCAGCCTATCGGAGTAAACAAACCATGATGGGATGAATGGATGACCGGATGGATGGACAGATGGATGACGAAACATATAGATGAAATGATGATTCATGACGTCCTTTCCTTTACTATATTTCCTATTGCTTTCTCCGCCACGCCACGTTTGTATTCCATTCTTTCTTCACCCTGTCGAAGTAAACAGACCATGATGAGACAGATGGATGACCGGATGGATGGACAGATGAATGACCGGACAAATGGATGGATGAAATGATGCTTCACGTAGTCCTTTACTATATGTAATGGTAAATTCCAAATATGGATGAAAAAACATGTTGAGTTACAAGTTGAATATGTTTTTTTTCATTCCACATTGATGGTAGATTATTTGGTCATCATCCGGAGATGATGATGACATCGATGAGGTCATCCATGATCATCCAAGAAGCCAGCAATGTTGTGACTTGTAACCCCAAAAAGTTCCATTGGATCCTTAAATGGCCCTTTTGCTATTTAATAAAGCCCTATACTCAGAAACCCTAATTTCTCGGAAACCCTAACATTATCAGAAACCCTAATGTATGAGATTGTTGTGGGACTGGAACACTGCGGTGTAGGGGAGGACGCAGTTTTGAGCGCGTAACATTCAGAGCGAAGTGGAAGTGATGACGACTGTGCGACGATTCTGCTGCGACGATCTGCTCCGCTTTGCCAATGTGAATGTCGACCACCTCACAGAAACGGTACTGCTCTCTCTCTCTCTCTCTCTCTCTCTCTCTCTCTCTCTCTCTCTCTGTGGTGGGACTTTTATTCGACTTTTGAAGCTCATATCCCAAGAATTTCCAACCGATGTTACTTTTGCGTAGGGAATGCCCGCTTTCTGGATTGGTGTCTTCTGTGACAAATTTAAACTTGTTATGGACTTTGGGGAGTTATAATGGAGTGAATACATTGGATGCTCACTTTTGAAACGTTTTAGGATTTTCAAAAATCAAAAAGAGGGTTGGATACCACTTCCTGCAACACAATCTTGAATTAGGATTTCAGAACGATTAAGGAATCTGAGCTAGCTAGGTGCATTTTTGGGTCACATTTTGAGAGTCTTGGCAATGCTTTTTTCTTGAAATCTGTGTTACTATTAAACTAGGAGATGGATGTGATTTTTTTTGCTGCAGTTTAGCATGGCCTTTTACATGAATTATTTGGCAAGATGGCCAGACTATTTTCATGTGGCAGAGGGTCCAAACAAATCCATCATGGGTTACAGTAAGTTTTAAACCTTTGTTCACTGTCACAAATTTCTTTTCTTCTTTGGAAAACTCCTTCATGGACTCAGAGATAATTTATTTTAAAATCTTTTACTTTGCTAAATGAGCTTACAGGGGAGTTAAGGATTCTGACGGAAGTCTATGTTGCACAGGTTTCTGTACCAGTGGTGTTGAGTTTTTTTGGTCAATTCACTTAACTGGTAGATTGTGTTCTTCGTTTTGAAGTCATGGGGAAGGTGGAAGGGCAAGGGGAATCTTGGCATGGCCATGTGACAGCTGTAACAGTGGCTCCTGAGTACCGGAGGCAACAGCTGGCCAAAAAGCTGATGCATATCCTTGAAGAAATTACTGAGAAGACGTAAGTAGCTTATGCATTAGGGCTCAGGGTCTTGGAATTAAAGAATTAGGGTTTGCAGATTTACTTGGAGATACAGAACCCCTTGGATCAATCTTTTGCGTCTTAGGTGCACTGTTAGCAACCTTTGGATGTTTTGTCTTATACTCATGCTTGATATCCCTCTTTTCTGAATGTTCAGTTGCTGGTGGGATGGAATTGGAAGGCTGTGTGAGGGCTGAATAATTTGATTGCACTGGTGGCATGGGAGGTTAAAGGTACAATGCTTATTTTGTGGACTTATTTGTGCGGGCCTCAAATAATCCAGCTATTACTATGTATGAGAAGGTACATGAACTGTTATGCTATTCCTTACTTCATTCTTATTGTGTTTGATTTGGTTTAGCCAGAACTGAAAACCTGTTACCTTCAAAATGTTATTGTTGAAGATCTGGATGTAATCACCCAGATATGTTATGCAAAGTCTAATTTCATGCATTTAATCAGAGCATCTACTTCTGCATTGTTAGATTTAGAGCTCAACAGAGTGATGTATCTTTCAAAGGTATACTCAGAGAACTGCATACATGTTATCAGTGTTGCTTGCCTACTACTTGCTCAATTCATGGGTGTGGTATGGCTTCTGTGTACATCAACAGCTGGGATATGTTGTATATCGGCGAGTTCTCAAGTATTATTCAGGAGAGGAAGATGGATTAGGTGACTGCAAATTCTTATCTGCAAAAAGAACAGTCGGAAGAGAATATGAGTTCTTGTTTTTGTTCTTCTTTGACAGGCTCCATCATCTCTTCTTTTGTTTTGTAGGGTGCTGTTGGGGAGTTTAATTCACTTGGTTCCAAATAAGTTGGTTAAGTCAGTATCAGCAGTGCAGCTCTGAAATGGGCTAATGGAATTTATAATCCACATACTACTGGAAAATAGATGTTGGCAGGATTTGTATTCATCTAACATCCTCCACTTGGCTAGCCTTCATATGATTGCAGGCCTAATTTGGTCAGTTTCTGACATTGGACCTATGTTTCTTGGTGTGTCTACAGATATGAGGAAGGCTATGCCCCGTGATGTTGAGAAGAAGTCAGTTATTCCAATGAAAAGGGCAGTCACGCCTGAAGAGTTGGAGTATGACTGAAAGGTATTACATGTGTCAATTTTCTGATGACTCCAGTTGCCAAAGGCAACACTTCTGTTGTGAGTTTGATACCATGCCCTTGACTGTAACCCTATCTCAGGCAATGAAGATCAAAGGAACATGGGTTTTGCAATCTTCATGCCTTTCATCTCTTTCAATTAGTCCTTGACAATGAGTATATACCATCAGGTGTTTGTGCACCTTGCAAAGGTCTTAAGAGTGGCAGGACCGTAATCTGCTACTGTGAAGTTGCTTCTTTGAATTCCTCTGCTATGGTTGATGCATCCAAGGTTCCAGCCCACAAGACAAGGATTGCTGATCATTCAGGGCTTGAAGAGGCCAGACATCTGTTCCTCTGCAGCAGGTGCTATTAAATTTCCTCAGACAGTCTTTTCTGTACTTGACTCACAGTTCTTGTTGCTGCTTCTTACAACTTTGCAAATCTCTAAGATGCCAGGAGGCCAGGAATAAGATTATTGAATTGAGAGCGCAATATCAAATCAAGAATTTGTGAAAGAGTTTGTACATGACTGCTCATCCCAAGATATTTACCCTACTTCTGTTTTCCCTAATTTTGCATGTAATATTACAGGGAAGTGCTGAAGATCAGTGAATTGCAATTCTTATTTTTTTTCTACCTTAATATACTACAACACACAGGCCCCAACCCCCCTTGCAAGAAGCTGTGAAATTCAAATTGCAAATCAAGCACATCCAAGAATGAGCACTTCCAAATTACTTTGGAACAGTTACAAAGAGCAAAGGGTATATACATGGTTTCAACTTATGCATATATTTTGAACACATCAAGTGACAAGTTTACCACCCAACAAGGAGCACAAAAATGAGTTTTACATAAAGTTACAACATGTGCTTATACAGAAAGTTACACTTCCCACAACACACATGAAACAAAGATCCTCAGAGGAACATTTGGTGCTCATCTTTCTCCATGATAGAACATTAAGTTTAATGAAACAATCTTATCCTGTCAATGGATTGGACAGATATTGAACATGATGACATTCCTGACTCATAATTAATTCCATCATTTGATAGTTCATCAAATATAGTTCTTGAAATTAGAGCTTACATTAGAGTAGATGTCCATACAACTCCTCCTGAGTAACAAGCAACAGTTGTCATCATGTAGAGGAAACCAAATATTCCAACATGTTAGTTCATTTAGTCACTACAGGTGTGGAACCTAGATAAACAATCACATGAATCTAGTTAATCCAATGGCTTCTATAAAAACAACCACACAAACTACAGGAATTCAGAAATGGAATTCTATAATCAACAGCAATAGTACCACCATGCACAACTTAATATTCTTCTGTGCTGACTAGTGAAATAGCTTGGATTTCTAAATTCGGGGGACACAATGGCATCAAAATGGACAAAAAACATGACTTTTATTCTTAGATTTCTTGCACACTCAGAAGGATTTGAAAACATTAATGATCAGAAAGAGAGGGATAACCTTAATGGTTACAATTGCTCATATCCTTGACAATCCATCTTTGATGTGTACAGCATCGCTTCCGCAGTGGTGTGGAAAGAAGACACCTACACAGCAACAAATAAAAAATGTATTTTGGACACAATATTCCAAGACTAAAAATGGGGCCCAAGAAACTCAAATCTGATGATAGCTAGCAGCTGTTTGTCTGGTCCACAGCTAGACACATCAATCTCACAAGGAAAGAAACCGATGCACATATGAGGGTTCTGTGTTCTGTAAATGGTACTGTGATGGTCTGTATTTCTGGACACCGGTAGTTGGATTTCTCAACTTGGACTTCAACTGCCCATTTCACTTATGTGAATTCTTCCTTGGAACAACTGACCACGATATAGTGACAATAGGCACGGTACACACTAGAAGTCACAAAAGTCTCTGAAGACACTAAAACTATGATGTGCCATGCACCAAAGATCATCATGCAACTGCCCTTCAACCAACATATCCTCCAGCATATCAAACACATGAAAAGGACCCCCATGGGCCTGACTACCATTCCTGAATACAGTGATGCCTTGCTGCTTCAGGTGGCTGTGATCTGAGAGGCAGATTGAACCACCCTGCTCAATGGTGCAGGATTTGCAAATGAAATCATGTGATGAAACTTTACCAGGATTGAAGGAAAGTCAGCACAATTTGCTGATGAACTGATGAAATAAAAATTTACAGCAGTGGAGCTTTGCTGGTATTTCAGCAGGGATTGAGTGTGGTGTGATGCAATTCAGCTGCTGATGGACTAGAAGACAGGTCCACTGTGCCTCCAGCTGGAATAATACACTGAAACTCCACTGGGCTTGCAGGGGGGTCAGAAGCTGCTGCACAAGGAGTGGGATGGTGAAGCTTCAACTGGCTTGGAGGTGAATCCACAGTTACAGCAGATGGTGTGATGCGATGGTGCTTCAGAGGACGAGGACACAAAGTTACAGAGGTATCCTTATCTGGCAAATTAAGTTGAACATCCTCAGATGTCACTGCAATCTCTGAAGCAGTCATTTTGGCTTTTGCCAGTAGAGCCTCTGGAAGATAGCTTGCAATGTGAGGGGGTATTTCTGTTGACACACAACACATAGAAAGAACTCAGGAAACCAACCAAACAGCTGTGTTGACCTGACTGTCAGTCTATATCTATGGAGCACTGATTGCACTAAAGTTATGTGGTCCCCTGACTGAGTTCAGAGAGGAGAAGAGAGAAAAACACTACTCTTAACAATGTGCCTTCTGTAATATTGCCCCTATAGACCCTGTGCCCCACTTCAGGCAGATATTGTTTATCAGTAGCCAATGGCCTGGTTACAACCAGTCTGAACAGAGCAGGAGTTTGAGGAAGAGAGTAGTCAGAAAACAGCAAGGTAATCATGGTCACCACCTTCATCAGGAGATAACTCCTGTACTGGATGAGCAGGACTTGGCTTAACACTAATAACCTGTGTGAAGTTTCTAGACGTCCTCTAAATGCTTTTCAGACTAGCATCAGAATCAAACCCCAGCAGAGATCAGGTTGAAGACCCAGCCTAGAGACTTGTGAGATAAGCTTTCAACACATTTGAAAAGAATTCCTTTGGATGCAGAGTAAACACTCTCCTCTTTATCTCACCTTGAGAAATGCAGAGAGCTGATTCTAAGAGGGATATGGAGAAAGGGTTCATTAGAAACAAGGTAGAAAACTTTCCAGAATGAAGTCAAATCTAAGCTACACATACTACAAGGCAGGGGGGGGGGGATTCAATTTGGAATGTACCATTGGAAGGCATCTGCACTCCCAGCTCAGCATCACTAAAAGCCAGTAAACTGCAGTAGCCATCTTGTGAGGACACTGCAACATATTGACCATCTGCTGACCTGCCAAAGGACCACAATGCATTAGTGCAGCCTTCCCACACAAAATTAGGCACAAAAGTTTCTTTCTCACTCTGGCACCAAGGCATCAGTTGCCTACAAAATTTGTGCCTCGGTAGTATGTATTGAGAGCTTTAGATATTCCTGATTTAAGCAAGACTGTTTATAGATAAGAGATGATCCTACAATAAGATTATAGAGATATCAGATCCCCCAATACAGCAGTGAACAAAAAAGATGAAACCCAACACTAGAGAGCAGGAAAATGGAAACAAAAACTGAGGACTGGTCTGAATGACAGCAACAGTCACACACATGTTCAGAGACCTTAACCAGCAACATGTATGGTAGTGACCAGTGACCATAATGTCCCCACTAACTTAATCAGCTCCCAGAAGTTATTACTCAATGATTACCCAATGTACTGAGTTTGTGTCAAGAGACTGGCAGTAACAGGAAGACTCAGCCATCATGCAGGCTAGCTTAACAAAACCTAAAAGAGAAGTAGCATATCAAGGAAACTGATAAGAACATGAGCAAAAAAAGAGAAAGAGAAAGGGAAAAATCACAAGAAAAGAGCACTTAGGATTAAGGAGTCTGTAGTCACTTGCAAAGGTGGAAACACCAAACATGAGTGTTTCTTTACTAATCAAACTTTTCATTCAATTTAACACCATATAGTACATGCGCTTACTGAATCATAAAACTGCTATATGCTTTGAGGTCATAAACCCAAAAAGAGCAACAGAGAGGAGAAAGAGATACACACCATGCAATATCAGTGATAGCTGCATAATGGAGACCTGCACAGACTACAATTGGGCTGCTGTGCTGTGTATCATAAATGAATAGAGAGTCCAGCGTTGCCACTGCAAACACCAGCCTATATGGTAGACTGAAGCTTGGGTCAACTGTTTGCAAAGCAGAAAAAACTTTTTAGCCTTCAAGCTGCAACATTTTCTGGAACTCTTGACCAGTTTCTTGAAACTTATCAAAAAACATCTTCATCAAGATGTTGATTAGCTATATACAACTGCAAAAGAAGAAAACAATGACTTCTGGGCACCAAAATGAGATCAAAGAGTATAATCACCAGGGTTGCTCGGGATTTCTTGTGGCACAGTTGGATGAAGAGAGAAGATGAGAGGACAGAAGCGTACAGCTACCACAGGCTTACTCGGACCTGGCAGGTGGATAGCTGGCCTGCATTAATCTTAAGGCTAAGTCAGAAACCTTCTAGATTATACCACACATCGAGTGTTAATCCAGGTTGTGTTTCACTTGCAAAAGCTAGGTATTCAGCATACCAGATCTCAGGGATAAGTCAAATTCTTGGCAACAGAAAATTCAAAGTATCAGTCACCTGAAACTATTGCAAACTTAGAGAACGAGATTGAGGTGAACTTACCTTGATAAGTCATCTCGAGACATTATGTAAGAAATGTTGGAAGGTGCAGCCTCAAGAAATGGTCTATGGATACCTGGATAGCAACACCATTTCACCACAGCATTCTCAGTCATGAAGTGGATATGAGTACAAGGGAACAGACCATTGTTAAGGGGTAATGCACCTGTAACAATCATGCCTCAACTTAGTTTGAAGGCAGGATTTCTGATGGAACAACATTGTGTTGTAAGAAACTCTTTTGCATGGATTCAGTGGTGGATACACAATATGTAGGGACGTACAAAACCTCAATGTGACTGCAACAGTAGCCATACCTGAAGGGACAACCAAGAAGGAGGCATCAGGAGACCATGCAGGCCTCCGGAAAAAGGATGGCAAGGTTTCATCATGAAATAGATGGTGCTTTGATGGCACAGCCTGCTTCATACCAACAGAGAATTAGGCAGCCACCAATGTCACTACAAAGTGGTGCCAAAATTTTTAGATAACCAAGGACAAGAAGGAAGTCTTGGTCAGGCTCACCTTCACAATGGAGGAATCCTGGTGTGTCTTAGCATTCAACTTTAAGCAGGCGACATCTGTCTTTGCAAGGACATGCTGGCACACAAAGAAACCTTTGCCTGTCCCCCTGCTTGTGGGTATCATTTGGGATGAATAGATGCGGCAGGTTCGATCAGCACTGAGAGACACCACAAACTGACCAGCTGGATCCCATGCCACCCCTTGGACATAGTGGAGATGCTCATTCAGTACTTGCCATGCTTGACCTGCAGATAGGCAAACCCACTCCTCCCTTCATAACTCAGCACACCTTTAATGACATCTTCTTTGCCACTAACTCCAGTGTGGACAAATGCTTGGGGAAGGCAAGGCAGCACCTGAGGAGACTTTCCAAATGATGCATTGATTATCCACAGAGCCTGACATCAAGGATGCACTGTCTGGTGACCAAGCCAAATCCAACACATCTCTCTGATGCATCCTGCACATGGAGAAGCATAAGTGAGGGCTCCCAGTGTTGCTGCCTTATGCTATAACACTTCATCAACTTTCACAGGATAGCTATGAGACCTAACTTCAACTATCAGCTCAATCCTAACCGTAACATTCTGGAACTTCACTAATGAAGACATGAAGCATGGGAAAGAGCTGGAGAAATCTGGAGATGCATACACTAGTGTTCGCAAAACTTTCCAGATTGGTTGATCCTCCACACTCTCGGCTTGTCTCCATATCAAAATCTCACCACCTGCACAGTTAAGAAGCAGAAGGCCAATCATGAAAATCAGGCTTCCCAATCTCCCTTGTCCTCTTCACAAAGCAATTCAGCTACCAAGAATTACACAGAAGCAGTTTGCCAGGGTTAAATCAGCCATAGGTCTAACCTAATATTCACGAAATGGAAGTTGTAGTTAGCAAGGTGGCATACCATCGCCACCCGATGCAAGAAGTTGACCTGCAACAGAAAAAGAGAACACAACATGAATATGATGTGGTACTGATCAAAGAATCCTCTGAAAAGTCCATTTCAGATATGAAGATTACCCCTATGCCATTGAACAAAGTAAGTCGAGAAGTGCAAACCTGATGGTGAGAAGCGCAGCACATTGACTGCTTTGGAGTGATATGAGAGATCCGCTACAAATTTCACAGTAGGACCCGCATTCTCCTTTTGCTGTACTGACCACAGCTGCAAGCCCAGGCCAGCAAAATTCATAGTAAGATACAAAACTCTCTCACACTCTTGGCATTGATGCCTGGCTGTTCTTAGTATATACAAACCCTGCCCCCTCCCCTTGCTGCTTTAGCCACATTTTCAGAAGGCAAGGGGGTACACAGGGATAGAAAACCTTGATATCATGATCAGCACCAGCAGTGGCAAGAAGGCCAGAAATACTGTGAAAGTCAAGCGAGAGAATCGGCTCGGAACCATGCCAGGCTATCTGCACCGTGCCACCCTTCATTCCCGCGCCCCTGTCCCACCTTGCCGAAGGCTTATTCTCTACTCCTCCTCCGCCTTTTGTCAACCAAAACTCGTCGTCATGTAGTACACTTCTAGCAATCCCTAGTCTTCGTTCTTCATCTCTCTGCTTCTTCTCATTCTTCTGCTATCCTCAAACCTCCCAACCTCCATCGCCTCTACCCTACTACTTCCCGCTGACCAAGCTTGAAAAAACCCTAAAATATCTATGAAGACCTGAACGCATCCTCATCTCCTGTTGTTGCTCTTTGTATAGCAGCTCTAAATTTTCTTGCAAAAATCATAAAACCAACGGAGAGGAGATTGACGTCCAGTGCAGCTTGCGCCTCCACGTCGCTGGCTTGTCGATTCTCGGAGGAAAAACGAAACCGCACGAGAGCTCCGTCGTCGCGGGGAAATGCCGATTGCCATTGCGGAGACGACGATCCGGAGAACAAACTAGGGTTTGCAATTAGCGCGGGAAAGCTTGGGATTGGCCAGCGTTCGATTCTCCCACGCCCGTTTCCCTTCACATACGTAGAAGGTCCTGTATTCTACCTGTATTCACTATTCTACTCACGTGAGTAAGTATATAAGCAAAATACATGACAAAAATACATGACTGATATTATTTTTTATAGGATACCATAGTAAGGGGTGACTCTAGCATATGTTTGTTGAATAATTAATTAATTTTCAAGATTTCATTTTTGAAAATATAATTATTTTTAGAATATTTCAAAAGTTTCTTTGTTTTCCTTCACACAAAAATGTTCTTTGGAAAAAAAATAATTTTTGAGAATTTCATCATTTTTTTAAAAATGTAATTTATGTCAAAGCCACCAAGGTACTATGATGGTATTTAAACTCACTTCCTAAAACTACCATAGTACCTTGGTGAGTTTGACACAAGTTATATATTTTTAGAAATGCTGAAATTTACCCCAAAAAATTAATCCTCAAAAAAAAAAAAAAAAATTTTTTTGGAAGGAAAGTGATTTTTTTTTTTGAAATATTCAAGATTCTTTTTGAAATGAAAAGTTCAAAATTAATTAATTATTTGACATACAAATATTGAAGCTACCTTCATGTTAAGGTAGTTATATTAAAAAATGCAACCTAGTTCTTGTAGGACAAACAATGCGATTCAAAAAATTGTATTTTGACACAACACAAAAACACATAATAACTTTGCAAAATTTGACAACAACCTTTCATAATCAATATGTGGTCCAATCCACAAATTCATGTTTAAACAAATTTTTAATCAAATTAAAATTATTAGATTAATTCACAAATGAACTTTTGATCAAATGTTTGTGAAAGTTTTATTATCATTCCATTAGCGCTTGAAGATAAAAGTTTCCTTGGGTGGTACCACTAGGAATTGTCACACCTTGATTTTTTAGACCCATCGAATTTTGAAAAATCATAGGAATCATTTAAATAAATATTTTCACAATTTTTTTTCTAATGAATACATTTATTAGTTTCCATAGATTTTGAAACTTTCAATAATATTTTTTAAAAATTTGTATTTAGAAAAGGTTTCAAAAATGTAACATTAGTTCCTTTTTTAAAAAAAATTAGTTGAGAATGAAAAATTGAAACATAATTTGAAATTTTTCTTGGGAATTTTTTTCCTAAGGTAATTTGGAATTCATTTTCAAAGTGAAGGCTATCAATTTACGAAGGGGCCATTTTAATTAACAATAAATTTTTTTAACAATTTCAAAAAAAATTAATTCCAAAATAAACTTCAAGCCATATATTAGTACATGTAAATGATAAACATGAGAAAAAAATCATTTATAATTGTGAAAACATTTAAAATAAAAGACTTAGGGAAATGATTTGGTTATGTTTTTTTTTTTTTCTTTTTTCATTTTTTGAATTGATTCCTAATGGTACCACCCAAGGATACTTGCACCCTTGATTCTACTAACACATGAACATTGGTAATCAAATGGCACACAAATGTTGACAATCAAATGGTGCACAAACGTTGGCATTCAAAATATGTTCACAACAATTTGAGGATGGTTTTAGGTTAATCCATTGACAAGAGAAGATGTTGTAAATCCTTTATAAACACAATTAGAATCAATTAGTGCCATGTGTGATGCATCTTGGCCATCTTGTCAAGCTTTGCATTTCACAATGGCGAATTGCATGTTATGTTTATATATAGGTAATGCAAGTTCACAAAATGGTGTGTGATACTTCATTGTTACTAGTGGTAAGTTTACTTTGATGGATGAATGCAAAGCATTACCAACCTCTCCCCATCATTTCAAGGTCCATTATTCATTGAATGTTTTATTTATTATTCTTTCCTCCAATTGAACTTGTTTTGCCACATATTGATGCTTCTTTTCAACTTCTCTTGCACACTTAGATGCCCATAACTATTCTTTTTTAACATCTCACTCTTGAGTTATTGCCTCTTTATTCACCATTTTTTTTGCTTGAGTATAACTGGGTAATGTCCATTCATCATCATTATGCTCTTGTTGTAATCAATCAAAAGTTCTTCATTTGACATTTTACAATGGGACTTGTTAAAAATTTCAAACAACGTTGGGAAATGATGCAAGCTAAAAGCAAAATCAATTAATGTTACATGCGATTTGCCTCCATTTGGCACCCCTTTTTATAAAATTTGAACCTTAACATGTAAATCAGTTGACCTTATCTAATTGAATTCAAGATTCATATTATTAAACCCGATAGTGATCAATTCAATATTCGCATTCTTAGACCCAAAGTTTATTAACCAAATGGCCTTGTGAGAAAAACATTTAGATGAATATTTGTGCATTATAAACATCATGTTGTGTGTGAAAGTGATATGATCAATCCTATTGTGGATGTGAATTCATCAATAATGGTACCATGATTATGTGTAAACATGATTACAACTAATTATGACGCGTTCCCAAGTCACAGGGTGAAACCCACTTGAGGGTTTCACAAAGTCAAATTGCGAAAAGTTAAGACTTGGAGGCATGCTCCTGGCTTCCAACTCTAAAAGGGGTAGAAGGCCGAGTTGGGAGCCCAGGGATTAGACTAGGAAGAGGGACTAACTTATCTCGTGTGAATCTACATCCAAAAACCAACCACAAGATGTTAGTTTAGCATTTGGGACACCCTTTGGTGTTGGGACTTGCCACGGGCACTTGGACACACAAGACTCACCACGGCCCGGATTCGGGGGAAGCCACCACCTTCCCCCATATAGTATTCTCTGCGGCTAGTCGCAGAGGCTACATTCGAATGGCACATTTTGTTGGGACTCCCGAAATGGAATCCCAAAAGTGTCCCGGCTAGACTCCCGGAACTTTGAACGGCCATAGCTCCTCGCCCCGAATTCGAATCGGGATGAGTCCTGAATCAAAGTTGTAGATCTCGTTGAAAGCTTTTTAACGTCGTGTCGCACTTTTCAAGGTGACGTCGGGAAGAAGTCGATTCCCGACGGCCCTTCTTTTGCCCATAACTTAGGCTGCAGATATCCGAATGGCCAATGCGAGGCCATTTTCAATATCTACGTTTCAAGACCTTTCCAATGACACCAAGAACACCCCAATGCGAGGTGTTTTGGGCCTTGCTGTTGAACTTTAAACATTCGGGAGTCCCGAAGGACTCCAAACATCCAACTTTTCCAAGTGTTGGGCTTCACCTCACACTTGGCCAAAGTGGGGTTGCGACAAATTAATTTTAGATGTGATTTAATTAATAAATGACCAAATGATTAAAACTTATCAGTTCTAAATGTGATTTAATCAGTGATTAAACTCAAATTATATATTAACATGATAAGGGTTAATCATTTTTATGATAAGCCTAAAACAACACCATTTAAGGATTCTACACACATTTGAGATCTAATATAGGTGTCCAAATTAAAGTAGTGTCCATTTAGGGTTTAGTTACCTTAAATAGGTTAACAATGAAACTTTGGTACCTCAATTGTGATTCATCCACAATTGAATTATATTGGGTTTCCAATGGATGGTGTGTTGGGTTGTTGGGTCACTTATAATTTGTTAATTGTAATTATTGTTGTTCCATTTAAATTGTGTTGAAATTAATAATACAAAAATGAGAAATTAAAAATACGAAAAACATATATTTATTACAAGCTCTCCACCCAACCTTTAGGATTGTGCAAATTGTTATAAAAATTATGATTCACCTTCAAGTTCTTAAATAAGAGTTGAAAATCCCATGTAGATATTACCTTCCGCATGTTAACCCTAGACCTTATGCAATGAAATATTTTAACTAATCTTAACCAAAGCATTTCATTATTCCAAGAATTAAATGAATCTTACACAAATGTCTAAAATAGAAATAACTTGACAAAAATAATTTGATATGATATTTCATTTGCTGGTGTATACGATCTAGTTTGTCACTTATGATGTTAAGGCACAACTTTAATTGTTCATCCCATGAATCAACACATTCACATAATTTCTAGAATCTGATGCATGAACTTCATCCATTTGACATCCACACATAAAAATTATTTCAAAATGTTGTTGATGGAGCTCTACAGAAGCTTTGTTTGATCTTGGTCACCAAACTTCTTCAAGTGTTTTGGATTCAATCAAATTAATGACTATTTGAGGTGAGTACTAATGGTCCCTTGGCCCATGTACATTTTAGCCTCCTGAAAGGTCACCCATCTCAATACTAAACTGATCAAAGGGGGCTTGGCATTAGAGTTCTTGTTGAACCCAATTGTGAAAAGACCATTTGAAAAGCTTACTTAGCTTCCAGAGACAAAAGTCATTCTAAATCCAACAACTTCTGCTCCATTGATGCAAAAATTGAAAATAAACAAACACGCCCACAATCTTGTTGAGGATTTCCAAAACTACCAAAAATGGATAGCTCCCCCCCACAATTCTGGGATGGTGGCATCATGGTCATCCAAACAAACACCAATGTCAATATATGGATATTCAACCATAATTACGACCAATGTGATTGTGAGGTACAACCCTATGCCATAACTTTGTTCATTATTTGTTCATGTTCATCACTTTGTAGACACTTTGTGTTCATGTTTGTTTAATAAACTGAATAGTGAGAGAGACAGAGCATACAAAAGATTGAAATAATAGATCTTCAATTTTCCAAATGGTTGCCAATTGTGCAGCATACAAATTGGCCTTAGTTTCTGACAAATGCAGGTCTTAAAACTGACTCTTTTATAAACTCAAGGCCAGTGGCACTTGGTGTCAGCCCTTGTGTAGCCAAGTACGATGAGTTGTGGAATTTGCTCAGATGACGAGCACCCCCATCACAGAGAATTGTCACAATTGTGTTCCCTGGGCCAAGCACCCGTGCCACATGAACAGCACCTACACAATTCATGGCAGATGAACTTCCAACAAATAGCCCATCATTCTTCAGTAGGAATCTGCATTCAAAAGGAGGAACTCGTTAAATGATCCCTATCATCTCTGCTTACAAGCACCTTTAATAGCTTAATGATATACTGCTTGTGAAAGTGACATAGAATTACATGCCAAATGAGGAGCCAACCTTGCCATTTCCACAGCCTCCCTGTCAGAGCCTCGAAATGCACCATCCAGCTTTGCTTGCTTGAAATTTTGTGTAATGCGGTTGATTCCAATGCCTTCAGTGATGGTATCAAAGGGGTTTTTCATACGCTTACCTTCTGCCTCCTCTCGTGTGTACATCACACCCCTTGTGACACTGTTATAGAGTCCTGAGCCTGGGGGGTCTATCAAGTAACACTTCACCTCTGGATTCTTCTCCTGCAACAGTTAGGTGTGAGTATATCAGAACAAGCCCTAATCTACTCAGACTAGGGTGCATGTAAACCGTCCATGAAAGAGAAATGGCCCTTATCTCATTTGGGGATGTTACCTTCAAATAACAGGAAACTCCAGCAATAGTTCCACCAGTTCCAGCAGCTGCAACAAATGCATTCACTTTCCCACCTGTCTGAGCCCATATCTCTGGGGCCGTCCCTTCATAATGTGCCCTGAAGTTCGCTAGATTCTCAAACTGATCAGCAAAGAAACCCCCCTTGCTTTGGCTACAGCTTTCATCTTCAGTTCCTGCTTGCCTCAGATGAGTTCCTGAAGCACAATGTCTGAAACCTTTATTTAGACTTTCCTTGAAGGATTGGCTTTCATCTGAAACTGTAGAGCGGATCTCCATGCAGAAATCTGCCATGCCGCACATTGATAACACTTTGAAGATACAAAAGTCCAGAAAGGATTTTCAAATTCATTTGCTGTGGTGTCTGTTGAAGGTGAATGTTTCCTCATATCCAATTTGGTATATGGCACCTGTCATCACTTTTCAGTTTGAGGTGTTCACATCTGTCTCCTGCCACTATGAATCCTCTTCCAAAGGATAAGAGAACCCTTGTAAAGGTGGTGGATTACCTTCCACAATAGCTTGGGCTTCCAATGCCCTCTGTCTTGCAACATTGACAAAGTGCTCCCTGTGGCTGATGGAGACAGGACGAACTCTCTCCACTACAGCGCCCATGGCTTCCAATATCTGTGTCTGGTAGCAGTGAAAAACAGTGAGCTCAGAAACTTTTTTTCACAAACAAAACTTCATAGGAGCATCCAATTTCCTCTTCACATCTGGAGAGATTGCAAACTTTAAAGAAAAAGGGGGTGCTTATGAAGAGCAAGTTACATCACTTGAAAACATCCCCTAAGCCCTAAACCTTTAAGTCCAAAACCCTATGTCCAGCCTTCTCTTGGCAGCTACCACAAGGCACTGCTATAGAGGAAAGATGCTGGAGGGCCAGTGATGAAATGCTCAAATAAAATCCTTATTAAGACCATGGGCATAATGCTCCTTTGGATCTGTGAGGGAACCAATTTGTTGTATAGTGACATGCTAACACAGAACTTGGATACAAAGGCAGAGAAGATCCAAATAAGATCCAGCCTGAACCCTATTCCCTCTGACCTGGAAAATCACAGTGGCTTTTGAAAGATCCAGGATGTAAGACAACAGACGCAAGACTGACCTTTTCAATGGCAGCATCATCAGGGAGGACTACATGGCACTTGCAACCATGTGCAATAGCTACCATGGCCAGGCTCACTGCTGTACTTCCAGCACTGCCCTCTGTAATCAAACCTCCAGTCTGAAGAGCCCCAGATTCTAGTGCCTGCAGTGTGCTTCATCAGTGATGAATTTTCACGAGTTTCACTTTTTTTCTTGCAGAAAGGAGAGGCAGAAGACTTTTCAGCCTCTTCATACAGTAGTCATCCACCAAGGATGGATAGCTGCTGCCAATGATGACCATCCTCGGATCAGCAGGGGAGTCTAAACTGTGAACAAAAACCTGAACTGGAATACGAACCTCGTCGAGTATTTTGGCAGCAACTCTATCCTTCACACTTCCACCTGGATTCAGAAACTCGGCCTTCCCAAAAATCTGCAATTGCACAAAAGCATAAAACATGTGTATCATGTACAAAGCTAGAAAAACCTATGCTTCATGTACACAACCAGAAAAACATATGCATCATGTACATAGCAAGAAGTGCTTAACCTCCAGTTATCATTCCCTAGAAAAAGAAAAATCTCAGAGAAAACACCGGCTTTGTTCTTGCAACGAAAGGGATAAACTCTAGAGGATAGTAAAATGGTCTCTCACGTCACAGCCCGTCGCCTCAGACAAGCTATGAATCCGAATCAAAGGAGTGTTTCCAATGGCGCCAATCACTCCCTGTCTGAAACTTGATGAAACCGCCTCAGTTCCACCTCTGCTCTCCTCCTTGCCACAAGGTTCCCGGCGTTCACCAGACTTCGCCAGACTCTGCCCAAACCAGGAGAAAGAACACCCGAATTTGTTGCTCCTGCGCCAATTTAGCACGGATACGAAAACTGTCGAAAAAATCGTAGCAGAAGCAGCAACAACAACAAACGCAGCTGCTGCTCGATTTCCCACAACCATGACTGCGAAGAAAATCGCAAAATTCCCGAAGCTTGCGAGGCCCCCTCGATCATCCCACGCAAAGGAACAGACGCACTTGAAACTTGAAACCCTAGAGAAAAGCCTAGAGCTTTCTCTACGGTTTCCGGTCCGCGAGATCGAGATGCCAAGTGACATTGTCCCCTCGATCCACAGCCCCAAGTCGAGCTTGTCCCCTCGAATGGACAGTTATTCCTGTGCCAACTTCCAAGTGAGCACCCGTCTTGGCCGGTTATATAATTTACCCTGGTATATATCCAGTTATGTACTACCAGGGAAAAATCCGACCTGCTTTTGTGTGTGAGCATGCGTGCATTTTCTGCAATAAAAAAATAATTTTGATTTTTTTAAAGTAATTTTTTTGGCTCAAAAAACATATTTCTCCATTTTATTGTTCCATTTTATTTTCAAAAAATAGAAAAAAATTCTCCACAAATAATCATAACCTTATTCATAAATTTAGTTTAAAAAAAGAAACACCCTAGTGCCAACTAAAACCCAATGTTGACTAGCAATATATTTACCCATGTATATATGTAGGTATATATTACCATAGTACTTTGGCCATTTCAACAAATGTCCGTCAAATAATTAATTAATTTTGAAAAACTCATTTCAACAAATGGAATATTCTTAAATATTCACTATTATCTTTCACAATATTTTTTGATTTGGAAGAAATAATTTTTCAAAATTTCAACATTTCTGAAAACAATATAATTAGTGTTGAATTGGCCAAGGTACTAAGGTAGTTTTGTGCATGTATATGTTTCGAGTAATTAAAATATAAATGTATAATTTATATTTACATGTAAATATAAATGTAAGACTTTAAATGTTTAAATGTCCATGTAAAACCATGTAAAGTTGTTTCAAATATGAGATACGTAAGTGTCAATTGAAAGAAAAACACACACACATATGTTTATATGGTTTTACATATTGTGTAAAATCAGAAAAAATAACGTTAACAAATAATTGAACACAACATTCAAGAACATATGCAATATTTCATTGTCTTTTTTTTTGTTTATTTTTAAAATGACAATTATGAAAGTGAAGTTGGTTCAACAAAGAAAGAAGGAAAAATAAATAAATAAATAAAGGGAGAAAGATGAAAATAAGTAGGATAATAGAAAGGATTATGGAGGATTGATTATCTTGTAAAATTTCTTTCATTTTGATCTTACATGTGAGCTTGTTATGTTGTTCCTTTTTGTTTAAAGGTTGTTTGCAAGTGCACTTGATAATGTTGTTGTCATCTTACAATTTTTTGTGTTGTTGAAAGCTTCAACAATGACTTATTTGAAATGAATTTATTTTTTTATCTTTTTTGTCATGCTATATTTTCCCTTTTTTTGTGATTTTTTTTTGGAACTCCTTTCATTTTGATGACTTAAAGTTTAACGTGAACTTGCCCATGTTTTTATTTTTTATTTGCAATTTTTGCATGTTTAAGTGATGATATCATGGTTATTTTGTAACTCTTAACATTGTTACAAGTTTCATTAGTGACTTATTTCAGATTGTTGTTGTGTTTTGTTGATTTAAAAATTCATAGGCACCAATAAAAAAAAGTGAAATGCAATGTCTTCATTTTTTTACAAATCATAATCTCCAAGGATAAAGGGTAATGTAATATTTTCAAGAGGATTTTACACCATGATTTACATTTACATGGTTTTACATGACATGCAAAATGACTATTTACATCTACAATCACAACATTAACATGTGTGTATGTACTAGTGGTGAATGGTTCTCAATGGGGCCCTCATATGTTACAATGAAAATAAACTAGCGTCACATTTGGTGATAATTGGTTTGAGAATTGAATTGATGATTCTCACCAAAATGAAAACCAAATCATTGAAAACTAATTATTTTATTTTTATAAAAAAATTTAGTGATCAAAGTCAATTTTCAAGGTAGTAAGGTAAAATTGCTTATCAATGGACATGTATCTATCATAAAATAATTTTAAAATATTTTCTTCATTCCTTAACCAAATTGAAAGATTTTTGTATCATTGGATGCACAAACTAGAAGATTACAATTTTTTTTAATTGTAAAAAATAAAGGAACAACCACCATTACAAAACATCAGTGTAATTCACTAATCCTTATTCAATGAACAAGTGAATTCACTACATCCCTACTAGGTTCTATTCATTAAGACCAATGTATTCATTCAACACCTAATGAAATTACTTGGCATACAAGGATGCATTTTGTTGTAATAGACATAAATAACATAAAAAATAAAATGAATGATATTTTGTTTCAAAAAATTTGAAAACTAGCTCAAAACCTCTCTATGGTTCTAACCTCACGTCTTTTTCATTTTTAGTTCATTTTAAGTGATTTCAAACTTAATGGGTGCCCCAACTAATGCCCCAATTAGGGCTTTATGAAACTATTTTATATTTCATAAACAAATATGCAATGATTCAAGTTTTAACTTCGAAATCCTAATATGTTTTAATTCACTCATCATGGTGCATAGAGACCCCTTACACCTAACACCCCATATTTCCCCCATAAATTTGAGATTCGAATTGTGAAAATAAAAAATGAAAATAATCTATTATCAAATTTTTGAAAATCGTCCTATTTGGAAACTAGCTTGATTTCCCAAAAAAGTGTAATATCCTGATTGGTTTTCACAAATCTAAAAATAATTATAAAAAAAACCATGTTGGTTTTCTCAAAGTGTTGGGAAGAACCAAAACCAATGGTTTTCATAAGAATGGAGAGAACCACCCAACACTAATATGTACCAAGGTAGGATAAAATATAAATGTAAATTGACAATTCATGTAGTGTTATAATCTTTAATGCTTGAATGTTGAGAAAGGAGCGTCTATTTGTTCGATTTTTGAATTCTTGTTGTCCTCAATGTGTTCCCATCAAGTTCCCTCTGAGTTCCCAATAGCATCTCACTTTATCTTATCTAATCAGATACTCTTGGGTATATAAAGTTTGCGACACATGGTAATAAAACCATTAATTGATATTGAAACTTAGGGTAAAATCGGGTGATTTTTTAAATCAAAAATTATTTTTTTTCTTAATTTGGTGACCAGAAAACACTAAAATTTTGCCCAAAACAAAATAAAATACTATTCACTACTAGGTTGAATAATTTGCTCATGGTTCCTTCAATGGTCTTTGTTCACAAACCGGGATGAGGAAAGCATATTCGACAAGGGTGGCCGGAGGAACCTTAGTACCCTTATTGACATGGATAAGGGTAAGGTCCCTCCCACTTTGGGAGACTACCGAGTAATAAGATTCTTTCTCCTTACGAGGAGGAATATTCATAGATACTAGTGTGGCCTGTGCCATTAGCGTAAGTGTTATCACGTCCTCAACTGATTTTCTCTTCCAAAACCTGGTTTTTGGGAATTTATTTGAATTTTTAGTGGCAAAAAAATCACTTAAAAATCAATATCTCTCGCATTTTGAATCCAAATCTTACCAAAATAAATTCCATTAACTCCTGCTAATCAAGATCTTTTCAACAACACCAAAGCCACATTCGAATTCCTCCGAAATTTTCAGCTACGATTTAATTTAATTTTCAGTGAAGAAATCATTCAATATTCAAGAACTTTTGTACCACAAGTCCAAACATCATGGAATCAAAGCCCATGCGCCCCTCCTCGTCAAGAGCTTTCCAAAGACACCAAGAACATGATCTAAAGCATCCGGGTTCAGTGGATCTCATAACTACAAAACAAAAACAACCTTCATAGAAAGGTAAGGTGCACTCCAAATGCACTAGGAAAATTCTCCAAAGTGCCTTAGATATCATATCTATAGCTTTGTAACCAGCCTTTACAACAATGGACAACAAATGTGTGGGACATTAGAGAAATCCGCAAATTCACCCTGTCTTCACCCTGTCTTTGGGCTTCCTTTCACCCCGTAACCCCTCTTTTAGTGGTACCCGTAAAGTAAAAATATATATTAAATCTCAGTATGAAATACTGAAACTCAGTACGAAATGCTGAATCACAGCATTTAATGCACAAGGTTCGAGAGGAATTGCAGTAACTGTACAGTTAGGAGCAGTGAAAATCTATGTAGCAGCAGTGGAGGCGCTCAGGAAAAAAGAAAGACATGGTGAATGAAACTCAGGAAACCATAAAAAATGATGGTTTTCTGAGTTTCAACCCCCCTTGATATCTCTATTTTGTATTTCTTAGATGATCTTACCTTCAACCTTTAGATGAAAATGTCAAATGCAGTAGTAGTCACACAATTTGGGCTCATGCCACACCATTTTCACCCCTATGGATACTTCCATATTGAACCCAGCACCTTTTGATTCTCCACTCTCATGAAGCCCACTTGGAATTCTTAACCCTTTTTGTATACAGACAAGTATTATTATAAAGGTTCTAATTTTTAGCATAGAAAAATTATACAAAAATATACCGTGTCTTGAAGAATAGGCTTGTGCCTAGGTGCAAACAAAAAAAATTGTGGCCAATGAGATTCTTTGAATTGGTGCCCTGAATTGTTTCTAAATGTTGGCATAATGAACTAATACTTAATGGTTGCATGTCTTTTGCATGTGGCCTATACAAAAATAAAAGACATGCAAAGTACATACTAGAGCTTTAAAAGGAATGTAGAGCTTTAAGATATGCTTCTCTCTTTTTTGATGGAGGGTCCACAAACCTTCTCATAGCAAGAGACATGGTTTTAGCACGGTACTTGTGCCTTTTGTTTTAGTGTTAGAGTCATAGCAAGAGACATGGTTTTAGTGCGGTAGTTGTGCCCTTTGTTTTAGTGTTAGAGAAGGGGATGTTATATCCACGAAGCACGCTTCTCTTCTTAGGCACGGATGATCTACACATCCATCATTGCCTTATTATGTTCTACATTTGTTTAGTTCATTAGCCAAGTACCTTGGTAGCCTCAACACATATCTATTGAATAATTAATTAATTTTGAAATTCTCATTTTCAAAAAAAAAAATTCTTGAAAACTCAATATTTTCCTTCGAAAAAATATTTTTTTGATATAAAAGTTGAAATTTTCAACATTTTTGAAAATGATATATTTAGTGTCAGAGCTGCCAATGTAGTAGTAGGGTATTTCCTTTGGCTTTACATCAGATTAACCCTTACATGTGAGACTAGGTTCGACTACATGCTACACTTAATATAGGGTAGACATCATTTTTTTTTTATTAAAAAAAAAGGTACCCATAACTTATCATCATCCTTTCACTCTCCACTTCTTTTTAACACCATGTTAAGGAAAAAATTAAAAATGAAAAAAAAAAAAAAAAAATTCAGGGAAAAAGGAACCAACCAAAAAAAAAACCTTTTAATAATCATTTAAAACATAAAAATATATAAA
>Ga0116227_10002983_pt1 | contig 37988 bp, 28 predicted proteins | sample S1TSphgellanicum_FD_89693 | JGI IMG/M metagenome (GOLD analysis project Ga0116227, IMG submission 89693) | Host-associated microbial communities from peat moss isolated from Minnesota, USA - S1T2_Fb - Sphagnum magellanicum MG | ecosystem: Host-associated > Plants > Peat moss > Unclassified...
CAATATCATTGAGCACCATTTTGTAATATGTACCGTCAAATACACACACCTGTGCATTATGCACGGGGCTTAAACTAGGAAGGATGAAGCCTCCCTTAACTCCGCTCGGTACGGACGAAAGAACCTCCCCCTGACTCCGTTCAGTATGGACAATGGGAGAGAGAGAGAGAGACGGGATTTATGGGAAAGACAGGGACGGACAGTCGCCTTTACAAAGCCAACATTATAGGAAAGACAGGATTTATGGGAAAGACGAGGACGACGTTACAGCTAAGCTAGCTAGCTTGCTGCTATGTACTTGTTCATGTAGACGTGTCAGCAAAGACATTAGATCCAGGCGCTATATCCAAGGACAGAGGACGCCATACGAAATCAGGCCGCCAGGACCCGGAAAATCTCACTTATCTTGGTGTATTCTAATTTTTCCTGAGAGGACTAATCTCCCATGTCAGTGTCATATATCCGACGGTTGTAAAAAGTGGTAGTGGGCATTGGTATATCCTCTCCCTTGAAATACTTACTCGACAAGGTAAAACATTTTAAAACAACATTTGTGATGTTTTTTGTTAAAAAATGGTCCTATTGGGAATTATTTGGGAACATAAGGGAACATAAAACATACCAAGGAAGGTGGAGAGGAAAAACATGAAGGAAGAGGGAAAGGAAGGAACGTGGGAAAATCAAAACAAAATTTGCTTCTCCTCCCACACACACCTGTGCCTTAGGCACGGGGCACACACTAGTCATTACATATATTAAAGGAGGTCGGGATGAAATGAAGCTTCCCCTGAATCCGTCCCATCATCCATCCCGTCATTCGTTCGGTCATCCATCCGTCTCATCATGGTCTGTTTACTCCAACAAGGTGGAGAAAACAGTGGAATACAGACGCGACGGATGCTCAAACCAGATTTAGATAGTGAGTCCGTGTAGCTCACCTAGATTTAAGCAGGATTACAGAAAAAACTCTACTGTCCGCTTAGGACAATCGCCATTTAATGTAAATTAAAACTGGGGATCCTTGCCCTTGCACCTACCTAAGGAATTTGAAAAAAAAAAACCCTATTATACAGGGTTTGCTTTCTTTCAATTTTTGTGATTAGTTATCCCACAAAGAGGATTTAGCCAAATTAGGCTATAAACCATATTAATGACAATGAATAAAACACTTAAGAATATTTATGCTTTATATGTATTTGACAAATTTAAATTATTTTTTCTAAATTTGGCGATTAGGGCCATTCCTTTTCACAAAAAATGTTAGAATGTGTAGAAAAAATAAATTTCAAGCTGAAACAATGAAAATAAATTCCCCCAAAAAGAACCTAGCAATGTGGTATATAGAGAGGTTTTGGAAATGTAGTTTGTAGTTATAATTTTGTAATATGTACCGTCAAATACACACACGGCATTAAGCACGGGGTTCAAACTAGTATCATTGAAACAACATATGGATTGTGCAAATGCAAAAGGCCAAAAAGTAAATGACATGGCATTTCATGTGGCAAGAGATGTTGGAGTGTTTTTAAGGAACGTGTTTAGTTAACATTCAAAATGTGAAAAATGAATTGAAATTGCAATGTTAAATTAAGGAATCAAAAATTGAGCAAATAAATCAATATTTGTCAATAATTTAAAACATGTTTTTTATGCATTGTTATGTAGTGGAGTTTTTGTGCATCTTTTCATGTTTAAGTTTTATCGTTCTTTCTTAAGGTGTTATGTTTGTAATATAACAATTTTGCATATATTTACAATTTGCAATCTAAAGTAGGCATGCATTTTTAATGCTAGTTTTGTTTTTGATGAGTTTGAATTCTTTTGCATCATTCACACCTAATTTGACCACTCCTCATTTTGGTCTTTTGTTTGGAATATTATTTTTTATAATTATTTGTAATTTACAATTTGAATGTCTTTGGCATTTTATTTGCAAAGCTATTTGTTTATCAACAAGATACCAACATTGCACAATCAATATCACAAAAGGAAGGCGATTGCAACTTCATTACCAATCACCTTACCCCATGAATAGAAATATAAAAGCAACATTGAATGTTGAAGACAAAAAACCAACTTCACACAAGATGATGTAAAATCTCTTGGAGAAACACGTTTTGTTATGAATAAACAACATATCCATCCTCAAATTTTGTTTGGTGGAAATTTTTTTGTTCCAATAAATCAACTGACAAATGCAATATCTGCTATGAATGTCAATGTCATGGAGTTCATTCATTTGAATGATCATCCATGATTTGTAATAAACTTATACTTAACTTTTAGTTTAATTTCAATTCATTTTTAATTAAATTTTAATCCACTTTCACTTTATTCATAGTTCACTTCTAGTTGATTTTTAGTTCACTTTTAGTTCATTTCTAATTTAGCTATAATTAAATCCAAGATAATTCCTAATTAAGTCCGAGTTAACTTTTAATTAACTTTTAATTAAGTTTAGGTAATTATAGTTAACTTTTAATTGACTCTTAATTAAGTCCCAATTAACGTTCAATTAAATTCAGTTGACTTTTAGTTAAGAAGGTCTTTGAAAAGTTTATTTACTCAATGCACACATAGAAGCCTCTTTGGAAGATTTATTGATCTAAGTCCGCACAAGAGTATAAATAAAAGTAGGACCCCTCATTTCCTTTAATATGTTCAACACAAATCTTAAACATGATTTTACACCATAACCTTGTTATGATTTTTTCATGTTCATGTTTGCATATGTTAACATATTAATATTTTTTTTCACATTTGTTTTTCACATCTTGTGTTTTTATTCATAATTATTGTGTTCTTGTTTTTTAATCACATAATCTTATCTTGTTCCTTATTTGAAAATTAAACTTAGACCTTTCCTTTAGCCTTTATGTTTATGGTTTTTTGTGTCCTTGACAATGTCATGGCCTACAACATGCAATGGTAAGAATAAAAAATAAATAATATCATTTAAATGTCAAAATAACATTATAATTAATGGGAAGCTAGTTTTTTTTCTTGAACCAATTGTGAACCCTCCATTAGAGGTTTTTATGCTTAAATATGGATGAATTTACAAAATTATATTTAACAAAACTTTGAACATGCATTATGAAATTACAATTAAAAACTTATTAAGTTACATTTTTTGAATTTTGTGACTATAATTACAAGTTTGTTGGGTTAATCAAAGAAGTGAATGCCTTATAAACACATATATCATGTATTGCAAAATGTCATGTTTTGTGGGGAGTTCCAAATTTTCATCCATTTCCAAACTTCAAATTGGGATGAAATTTGTTGTTTATTGGTTCCATTAGAAGAAATTTTCAAATATATGATTAAGTTTGTGACTAATATTTCAACCATAAAGGATACAAATGATTAATGGCCCTAAAGTCATTATGAACAAATTATTTAAAACAATGGTCGTTTAAAACGTGATGTGGCATATTTCATTTGTGAAACATAAAAGACATATGTGAAATCATTAGTAATAGTTTAGTCATTGTGTAATTGTCTTTTATTATTACAAATTGGACCTAAAAAATTTGGGCAACATTAATTTTTTAAACTATAACATTTTTTATCATAAATTTATTTTATATAATAAAAATACTAAGATATGTTTTTATTTCAATTATTTATAATTTCATTACTTTCCATCCTATCAATTGTTGACATGTGTCACTACTTAAATTAGGTTAAAAACCTAGTTTAAATGGATAAATAAGCCACTTAATCTACCTAAGTAAACATTAAACCTAAATAATTTAAGTAGATAATGAATATTCATTCAATATTCCATTCCATGTTGTTGACATTCTAACATGGAGGAATATGATCAACTTTGTTGCAAGAGTTGGAATAGATGATACATGAAAATTCAAAAAGAATAGTTACAAACAACATTTTTATAAGAAGAGGCATGGAATGACATGAATGACCTTGAGTCATTAAAGTCATCTTGGATGGGTGGAGTGACATGAATAAAAAAATAGTCATAACATTTTGGTTTCTTCTTGCAAAGGATCCATATTGTTGGATGTGATCAACACATTGAATTTTCTTGGAGGTTACTTGACCCAAATGAATATGTTTTTGAACACATAAAAAACACCATTGACATTGTAGGGCTAAATAATGTAATGCAAATTATCACAAATAATGCATTGAATTGCAAGAAAATGGGATAACTAGTTTTAACACAATATCCCAAAACATTTGGAATGTGTGTGCAAGTTCATTGTTTAGATTTGTTGATCAAAACATCAATAGATTAACAAGGGTGAGAGAGATTTTTGACAAAACTAAATTCATTGTCAAATCTATCACCAAAAAGCCCAAGGTGTTACAAATCTATTAGACTGTCAAAGGCCTTAAGCTTCAAAATTTACAAGAACAAAATAAACCTATATGTTGTTGGTTTTAAAGAAGTGATTCGAAGTTTATCCAACATTGGAATAGATGGTAGTTTTTTAATGTGGGGTAAACATCGCCAATTTTTTTAACACATGAAGCAAGAAAATTCAAGAACTTGATTATGACTGATCATTTCTAGATGGACACAAAATAATTATTTTGGACCTCTAACCTATTTTACATGTTTATGTCCAATTGATAGAATTAGATGTACATTTTGTTTATTGTACAAATTTACGTTCAAGGTTGGAGATGTTTTAACATTTGCCTACAGGCTATAAGTTGATTGTTAAACACAAATGATCAAAATTTGGTTAGAACATTGGGAATGGTTCCACCATCCCTTGCTTTTACTAGTGGGTGCCCATGACCTTTGGCCACTGTGAAGTCCCCCGGTTTCTTTAAACTTGGTTAGCGTTTTAATTTTTTTTAGAAAAACTTTTAACTTTTTTATTTGTTTTTTTATTTTTATTATTATTTTGTGATCATCCAGCCCGATGGACATTTCATCCATCCCATTAATTGGAACGGACAGTAGCTAAAAGAAAAAAAGCTTCCCCAAAATCCGTCCCGTCATCAAGCCGGACGGACATTTCATCCGTCCCCTTAGCCCATGTTTTGCATCATCTTTAATAACTAGATAATGGTACGATTACAAAAATATAAGATGGTTGAATTTTTTATTTAAATGTTTTGTATCTAATTGCAATGGAATGTAATGATATAATTCTTTTTTAGAAGGAAAGTTCAACTGCATGAAAAATCACACTACTTGAAAAATTGATCTTAATGTTTGTGTCATTGTGGGAAAAGTTTGGGAGGCATGTTCTTAAGTTGCATGCACTTGCTTTAATCATATAATCACAAAATTGCATTATAGAACATCATTAAAAGAAAACTGGGTTTTTGCAACTAATCAATTTGCGACTACTTGTGGCTATTTGTCATTTGCAACTAATGTCGGTTATTTCTACAACTATTTTTGGGATTTGGTCATGCTTGCAACTATATTCCAACCAACTTGCGACTAATGTTTTCTTCATCCTTTCATTTGGATATGTTTTTCATTCAAGAAAACCCCTTTATGTACCATTAATTGTAAATTTGTTCAAACAAATAGCGACCCTCTTGGTATTCAAAGTGTATTATGTGTATTCTAAGGTGTACGAGTTTACAAAGGTGTACTAAATGTAATCTACCCACTAATATATGATAATATATTACAATGTAAATGTGTATAATATGGGTTATATATATTGATTCTATTCAAGTTATATGTAGGTTAAATTTTGTACACAAATTATTGTTAATTTTTCAATAATAAAAATTCCAGCAATTTAAAAAAACGTAAATAATGTACAATTATCACAAAAAATCATTATAATTATAGTAGTTGTACATTAATTACAATAATTATTTTATTTATGATTGAACTTAATATTTATAAATTTTAATTTATATTTCAAATTAATTTTCAAATAATTACAATAATTTTATTGTAATTAAATCATGGATATATTTATTGTAATTATATTAATTTCATGACATTAACTTACTTATAATTTCAAATATATCAAACATATTCCAACATAGATTATTATATTAATTATTTATATTTGTTGACTAACAATAAAATTACTATAATTAATGTATAATTATTATAAGATACTAATAATTATTTTTCTTCTAAATTAACTATAATATGCACATAATTAAAAATTCAGCTTATTATTATTTTAAAACTAAATATTTTAAAAATTAAAGTTTTACTACTAAAATTAAATTAATTTAACTTGAAGAATTGTAAGAATTATTTTAGTATACTAGAATATTGAATATATATTTACAATATATAATATCTACAAAAAATTAATTTTATTGCAAATTTTTTAATTATCATAAATAATTTACTTACTATTTATTATTAATTATTTATAATAAATAAATATTATTACAACATAAAATTTCACATTAATTAAAATGAGAGTTCCTAATCATAAAAACTAACTATTTTACATATTTAAAATACTTATATTTTAATAATAGCAATGAAATTTCATATTGATGATTGAAAAGTTATGTCCTATAATTAATATTTTTATTACATGATTTTATAATAATATTAAAATAATGAACAAAGTTGATGTAATTACTGTATTTTTAAACAAAAAAATACACTAAATAATTGTATGCATTACTAATCATTTATTTATTTATAGTAATTTTTTCATATAAAAAATTTAAATTTTATAATCATTATTATTCTATATTAACATAAAAATATTGTAAAATCATTATAATACTTAAATTATTTGTAAATTAGAATTACAAGATTTTCATAATTAGTTATTCACAATGTATATATATGATTTATACCTTAGTTCTTATTTCAATTTTAGAATAATCATAATTTTATTAAAATTATTAATGTAATGACCGTAACTACATGGATTGTAATATATTAAATTAAAATAATTATTTATTGTAAATAATTATCCAAAATAAATAATTTTATAAATAATTTTAAATGAAAATATTTATTAATTATAAGTTACACCAAATAATCATTTTTACAACATAGATATTTACATTATGTAATTTATATTCTTATAGTAAAAGAAACCAATTACTGTAATTAATTTTATATTACTTAAAATCATTGTAATTATTTCAGATAAGAATTAATTATAATATTTGCGTAATTACTTTTTAATTGAACATATTTATTCACAATCTGTAATTTGTTACTTTAAATCCGAATTAAAATTTTGGAAAAACTATCTGTAGTTAAAATAATTATTGTAATGATTGTAATTTCAGGAATTATTGTAAATAATATATTTTTTAAAAATCTGCCATTACTTATCTATGATAAAATATTTGTATAGTAAATTTATAGTAATTAGAAAAATTAAGGTATGTTCAAGAAATTATTGTATTTATAGTTAATAATTACCAATAGAACAAAAACATTTACTTGACTAACAAATTTTCTTATAGTAATAAATGTAATTATAGTGGTTAATAACTTTAATTATTTTAATATTTTTTAAATAAATTATTTTTGTAGGAATTTATTTTCTAATAGCAATTGCTAATTCATTATTTATAATATGAAAATAATAATAATAATATTATTAATAGTAATAATAATAATAATAATTATTATTATTATTATTATTAAATTAATTATATTATTAATAATTCTACAAGACTTTTAAAAGTAAAGTTTTTTTTAAATAAATTTTATTTATTTATTTATTTATGCATTATGTATCGACAACTTGTGAGTAATTAGATAGTTAGTTAGTTAACTATTAAAAAGTAATTCATTATTCAAGAAGTTGATAATGAATATTTTATATTGTTAATGCATAATTTATATTTTAAATAAATGTTGAATTGAATAATTATTAATTAAATGATTATTGAATTGTGTTCTTTAGAAATTTGAAAACAAAAAAAAAAAAAAAAACATAAAAAAAGTTTTGGAATTGCAACTTAGTTTGTGAGTAAGTTGTAATTTCAAAACTTGTCCCATATTGTTTATTCTCCATTCCTATTTTGAACATTATATAAACAAGAGGTGTGGTCATTCAATTACATATTAAAAAAATTATGCACATGGGATGAGTCAATAAAAAGGCTTAACCCAAAACAAAAAAATACATATATGCACAATTATAAACTACTTACCTCCCCAACCTACTTATCTACCTAATTAGGTAAGTATTTAATTTTACCTACCTACCTAAGATGACTTATGTACCTACCTATTTAAGTACTTACTTATATGAGTAGGTATTTAACCTAAGAAGGAGGACGTACTTATATGTCTACCTTTATATTTAAACATGTAAATAGGTATGTAACTTAAGTTTGTGGGCCCTTATTTACATACCTACCTAAGTACCTACCAACTTGATATTAATATTTTATATGAAATTCATTTTAAAGTGCCATGTGGCATATTGACATTGGGCCATGTGTCATCATATAAGATCGTCCAAACATTTGAATTAAATGTCCTAAATTATTTCCAAATAATAATAATAATATAAATAATAAATATTAGAACAAGTGGCAACAAATCATTTGCCCTCAATTGTGACCAAAATAATCGCATTTTATTAACATGTGACAATATGTATACAATGGAATCAAATGATGACTTTATATTTGTTGACTTTTGTTTTCATCTAAATATATTTGTTGTTTGTGAGTAATATCGCATGCAACTTGTCTAAGGCAACTAAAGGGATTTTAGTCACAATTGTTGCTCATGGCTAAAATTTAGTCACAAAGACCAATTGAAAATATGTGTTTTTCTTCTAGTGCATCCATATGTAAATGAAATTAAAGCACTTTGATCTTATTCCAACAAATAAATATAATAGGTTGGGATTTATGCAAATGAAGAAATTTGACTTTGTTTAGGCCAATCTAAAAATATTCAAAAGTTTAGTTGATAATCAACTGTTGAAGGACCTCAATCTCGAAACAATATTGATGTCCCCGAGGTCCAGACATGGGAAAATGAGGATGTAATTGATTATGCCTATTTATGTGAAAAGGTTTTATTGAAACCCTTGTTGAAAGAGTGAGGACTCCATTTAAAACTTGTTTATAACAATAGAACAACAAGCCTCTTGATCAAAAAAATATTATTTAAGTTCTTGTGCTCTTTGGTCAATGGATTAGTCATTTGCAAGTGAAAGAAAAGAAAATAATTTATTATAGAGATACCAAAAGGGCCATATATACAACCACGAAAACTAATATGATCCTAAATATTAAGTAAGTCAATTGATCTACACTAGTTAACATGTCCAGGTGGGTGAGAGAAATTAGTTTACAGATGTAGGTGAAGGAAATTAATTAGATCACTAAATAAACTAAGACAATTCAATGACAATCTTGTGTTTTCCTATTTGTGATACGCTAATCCTAACTTGCTCCTACAAGTTTCAAACTAATCTACGGGGACTACTTTTGTAAGAATGTTAGTAGCCTTCTCTTTCATTGAGTAATAGTTAAACAAAACTTCACTAGACAAGATATGCTCCTTCACAAAATGGAATTAGATATTTATGTGTTTTATGTGTAGGTGATGCATTGGATTCTTCAACAAAGCCAAATTTCTTTGATTAGTGTTGAATATGAAAGTTGCATTTTTTTGCATGTATGCCACTTCATTTAAGAACCTTTTAAGCCTCCTTGGTTGCATGAATGCATGCCATGTATTCTATTTAAGTAGAAAAAAAAAGACTAGTGATTGCTTCTTGCTAGCCCAATAATAGATGCTCCTACCAAAAGGAAAACATAACTAATTGTTGGTCTCATATCAACATCACCTCCCTAGTCCAAATCACAAAAACCAAAAAGCTCCAAGTCTTCATGTTAAAAGTATTAGAAGAGTATCGTAATGCAAGTTTTCTATGAGCCTTGTAAATATTTCAAAAAACTCTTGACTACTTGCCAATGTGCTAACTTAAGGTTATTGAAAATTTGAGCAACGACTCCCACTACAATAGTTACATTCGGTCTTATGCCAACCATGCAATATCTTAGGATACTTACAACCCTATTATATGGGACATCAGCTATTTCAAATTGTTTTTTCTTAGAGCTAAAACTTTGATTTTGGGAAAGTTTAACATCAATTTCTAGAGGGGTAATGATTGGATTGCATGCATCCATTTAAAACTCTTATTGTCAAAAGGTTTGCAATGTCATTAGATTGGCTTAAGGTAAAATTTAAAAGCTTATATCCCACATCAAGTGGAGTCCCAAAATGAATTGAACCTCTCCTAAATTAGTCATTGAAAGTCTTTCACAAAATATTTTTTTCAACCATTGAAAATCTTTTGCACCTTGTGCAAAAATGAAAAGACCATCCACGTATACAACAATGATTGCATGTGCATTGATGTAAATGTTACAATCAAATTATAACATCCTAAGCCTATTTTTATATAAAGAAATTGTCTAGTTTTTGGTACTAAACTCTTAAATTTTGTTTTAATTTGTACAAAGACTTTTACAGTTTATAAACAAGCTTTTCTTCACATGCGAGAACTTGTTCATCCAATTGCACCATGAAGATGACTTTGTTTAAATCCCCATTTAAGAATGCACTTTTGAAATCAACTTGATATGAAGTAAGCTACTTCATGGACTTAGACCCTAAGCCTAAAACCTAAAGTTGGAACTTGGGATGGTAAAATGTCTTTTTCCTACACATGCAAATAAAACCCAAGAATTTCTTACCACAAAATGAATGTTATACTAATAAACTTAGAAGCAAACATGGGGATGAATGTAAGCATTCATCTTCATTATGGATGAATGATTTTTTTCATTCATATAATGTGTGGATGAAAAAATTAAGTGCATTTAGATGTTTTCAATAAATAAAAACTTCCATTAGGATTATGGATGAATTTTTTATTTTATCAAAAAATATTTATTGATAATTTTTTTCCATAATTTTAATCAATTAAAATTTCATGAAACACAATTTAATTTTATATGATATAAGATTTGTTGCATAATATAGTGTAAATCCCATTATATATGTATTTCATGGCTATGGTTTAAACGTCATCACTTTCAAAATGTTTTAATTATATTACCAATATTATGCTAACATCCACCCCATGGTCATTGTTGGTTTTTTTTTTTTTGTTGGGGGCAAATTGACCTAAGGTCATTGATGATGATGGGTTTTCCTTCCCCTTCTTATAAAAATATCGCGATTTCTTTCAAACCTATTTATAACTATTGTTAACAACAATGGGATTTTTTTTTCCATTCTTCATCAAGGGTGCCATGATTTTTTTCAAATTTAACCAATGTTGTTAACAATAATGAATTTTGAATGTTTTAGTTTTTTTTAATTATGTAATGTCATTGGTGATAATGGGTTGTGGAAAAACTAAAATTGTGTTTGTGCACCTTAATTAACTTTCTTTAAACAGCCTATTATCATAGATGACAATGAGGTTTTTTTAATAATTATTTATTTTCAAGGCACCCAAATTTTTTAAGAAGTAAATATATAATACTATTGACAACAATTGAGACAAGGGTGACATTCATTCCCTGATAATATTTTTTGAATTGCTTAACATTGTTCATGAAAATGATTTCTTAAACCAAATTTTTAAATTATTTCGGTTCCATCTTCATATTTTCCCATACTATCACAATTTCATTATCCATAATTATTAAATGACATTCAAGTTTGAGGTATTAATACGTAGACAACAAATGGGGATGGATATAAATAATTTTGAATTAATTTATCTTCCAATCATGGATGAATTTCATCCAATGATTTATTTATTTAATCCAAATCATAAATGGAATTCATCCATGCAAAAATAACATTCAACCATATGAAATCATTCAACTATGTACATATTCATCCATGTAGGTGGATTAAAATCACATTAAGCTTTACGTTCCAAATTCAAAGCTCCAAGCTCAAATTTGACGTTCATGCACAAGCCATCCTTGACTTGGTACACCTTCAAATCTTATAATGTTGCAATGGTTAACAACACCTTTATCAAAGTGAGCTTTATTATTCGAACAAATGTATCACTAAAATCAATTCCATGTTTCTATGTGCATCCTTTAGCCACAAGCCTTGTTTTGTGATGCACAATTTTGCTTTCAACATTTTTCTTGGTTCAAAACACCCACTTACATCTAATCATTTTGTAATATTATAGCAACCTCAACAACACCCATGTGCTATTCTTTTTCAAAGACTCCATCTTTTCTTTTATTATTGCGTTCCACTGATCTAAATCATTTCATGCTAAAACTTTCACCAAAGTTGTTGGATCCTCTAGAAAATTTGCTAATACATTGGCGTATTCAACAATTGCTACAAATTCTTCTAGTTTTTTTGGAAATTTTATTTCCCTTTCAAGCCTTTGAGGTGTTTATGCAAACTCTAGATCATGGATGGTTTCTTCTTCAATAGTAACTTCAGATTGAAGATCTTTGTTGATTTGTTGATTTTCAACAATTTGGTTATCGAGTTTGATGGTGTCTTCCATTGAAAACATGGGAGTTTGTGGATTTTTGACCACCAAAACATCTCTACAAATTAATGCATAAATTCGTGTGAATTGGAATCCACACCCTATATGATTTCCTTTTGTAACCCATAAACAAACCTTGGGTGGTCATGCTATCCAACTTTGATATTAGCTCCTTTGGTTTATGCACAAAAACCATGTTACTAAATTTTTTGAGATGGCCTACATTGGGCTTTTCTTCACTCCAAGCCTCCAATGGAGTTACTCCTTCCAAACAATTATTAAGACTCCTATTCTTCAAGTATGTAGTTGTGGCTTGGTTTTCACCCATAGTTAGACCCTTGTTGTGAAACATGCACTATGCCATCTCCACCAAGGTTTGATTGAACCTTTCTGCTACACCATTCAATTGAGGGGTATATGGCATAGTGAACTATTGTTGAATGTTTATAGCCTTGCAATGGTTATTGAAGGCCTTTGAAATGAACTCACCACCATTGTTGTTACAAACAACTTTGATTTTCTTTTCCAAGTTGTTTTCAACCATGGCTTAGAACTTTTTAAAAATCACCAAGGCTTCTGACTTCTTCAAAAAGTAAGTCTAAACAATCTTGGTGTAGTCATCAGTGAAGGTCATGAAGAATCAAACCCCTCCCATTGAAGTAACTTTCATCGATCTGAACAAATTTGTGTGGACAACTCCAAAGGATTTTGCCACATTTGCTTGGGATCTCCCTTTTGGAATGGAATCCTACATTGTTTCCTATTAGCGCAACCCACACAAAAAACAAGTTAGCAATCAAATTTGGGATCCATTCCAATGATTAAGTTTTTCTATACAAGGAGGTTTTGGTTTTGCTTGCTTAAATGACCAAGTTTCTTATGCCAAATTATCAAGTTGTATTCCTTTTTAACAACTTGAGCACTAACACATTCTAAATATTCTACAACTTGAACATTTTTTTGAATTCGCGAACACATTAACTTAAATAACCTATTTTTTGATACCACTCTTGCAAAAACCTTTCCAACATGTTCCAATGATATATTATGAACCTTATTGTATAAAAAAAATCTTATAATTTTGACACCAAATTACATTACCACTTTTAAATGTGAAAAACTAAACACTAGTTACACTTGTTGTGGCTTGTGTTAGTGTGACTGCACCTAGAATGCCCATGTAGATGGACGTTTGAAGATGCTCTTGTAGTTAGAAAAGAAATCTTTTTGAAATGTCAAATGTTGAGAAGCTTTCAAGTCAATGTACCAAGATTCGTTGTCTAAAGCATTTGTCCTTGCAAAAAATGTTTGTTAATCTATGGTAGCTATTTTTTGGGTATGTCCATGCTTCTTCAAATCTACTACCTTTTTCTTATAGTTTCAAACCCAATGGTTAGGTTTCTTGCAATAGTTGCATAGACTTTGTTTCTTGTCCCTCTTAGTGGCCACCTTTTGATATGTTGTAAAGTTGCTAGATGTGGCTTTGGATGTGCAAGCAACCAAAATAGACACTTCATGATTCAAATTTTCAACATTTTTCTTCAACTCCACATGAAGTAGTTTAGTTTAACAATCTCAATGTTTAAATCAACTTTTGCCCTTGACTTTAGAGCTATTATTAGTAGGTTGTTATTAAACTTTGGCAAGTTGCACAACAACATCATCACAAGGTCATTTGCTTCAAACTTCACCCCTATTGTTTCAAGTTGCTACTTGATGGACTTAACTTCGATAATGTGATCCAAACATACTGTCAGTAACATTCATTTTGTAATTAAAAAATTGATGTCTCAAAAACAACCTATTTGTTAGACCTTTAGCCTCATATACTTTTAGGAGCTAATTCCAAGTTTTTTTTGACTATTTTTGCTCTAATGACGTTTTGGAATAAAAAGTCATGCAAGCCCATGATAATGAAGGTCCTAACCTTGCTATTTTTATTTTTCATGTCTACAAAATTCATTGTCAGTTTAATCTTTGTCCTTGACACAATGCCCCAAAGTTCTTTTTTTTTTAACAACATTTACATCTTAAACTTCCAAAGATGCAATTTATCCCCTGGGTTCAACCATGCTATTAGGAGCCACACGTGCCCCCTTAGACCATTGCTTTATTTTAAAAATATTTTAAGAATTTTTTTAATACATCTTTTAAAAAATTAAAAAATCTTTAAAGTTTTTTTAATACTATTATGTTAAGGTGTATATTTTTAAAATCCAAAAATATGTCATTAAAAAATATTTTCAAATTGTGCTTTTAATGTCAAAATTGTTCTTAAACTATTTTTATGTAGTTTTTAACAATGGTTACAACAGGTTAAAAATCTTTATATGTATTTTTCATTCATCAAATTGATTCCAAATTTTTATGATAGGTACTTAATGTATGCACAATAAATTTTTTATAATAAAAAAATATTTATTATTATTATTATTTTACAATCCAAAAAATTCAAAAAATTAAGCAATGGTTATAACTATTTTTGGTACATGTTAGTATGACTACACCCCCCTACAAACCTTTTTTTTTATTGATGTGAGCCACTATGGTATCATAACCTATTGAAAGAATGAGGATCCTATCTAAAACTTGTTTGGAGTAATAGAATAACTAGCCTCTAGATCAAATTTTTTTTAATCTAAGCTTTTATGTTTTCTGTTCATTAGACTATCATTTACAATTGAAAGAAAAGAAGATAATATTATATAGATACAAATGAAGGCATATATATAGCCATGGGAATTCATACGATCCTAAAGATTAGGTAAAAGTCAACTAATCTACATTAGTTAGCAACATGTGCAAGTGGGTGAAAGAAATTAGTTGGCAGAGGTAGGTGAGGGAAATTGGTTGGATCACTAAATAAACTAAGACATCTCATTGTAATCTTTAATAACCCCAACATCTAAGGAATGGGCAATGTTGTCAAAAAAAAATTTCATTTACAAATTTGATGGTTGAAGGATCATCTAATTTGGAACATTCTTTTGGAGATTTTGAAAATGAACATGGAGGTGATGACAAATTGGAGGAGGAAGAATGTCAAGAAGAAGTAGGTTTTGATTGTCAAAATGAAGAAGAAAAGTGTAGGGTGCCACCCCAATTTGAAAACATGTCTATTTTGTCCCAACAACATTGAATAAAAATTGATTTTTGCATTCCTTCTTAACTTGATAACACTTTAGTATATTGCAAAGGGTCATGTTTGTAATTTTTTTCAATCATGAACATAACTACTCAAAGGCTGGTTTCCTTTTAGTACTAATCATTTAATTATCCAAATCCTAGACTATTTTTATAAGTGTTGTTTCCAAAGGGTTCAATGAAGGTCTACAATGGCTAATTCATCTTATATTACTCCTACCAACAGAATTCATTACATAACACATTGACAGATTATAAGAAATTTGCTTGTTTTAATGTGCAATTCAACAAAGGTTTGAAAAACTTTTGCCCACAATGCTTGCAATTCTAGTCTTCAACATCTGATTCGATCTTCATAAATTAGTTTTCATCATATAGGAGAAGGTTTTGGATATAAGGCCTTTTAGATTTTCACCTTTCCCCTTGGCCTATTGGCCTCCGGATTGGACTTCAAATCTAGAAGGCCTTATATCTAAAAGCTTCCCTTTTGCAAAAGTAAAACACCTACTTCCAAAGCTATAGATGGTTGGAGTGTGAAGAATGAAAAAAATTGTTTCATGTTGTGGAGGGTCAAAGATGGAAATCTAAAGACACTAATAGAAATGAAACACATTCTACTATCTTGGACAACTAATTTATGAACTTGCATTTAATTTCCCATACTAGATTCTATTGTAAATGTATGTCAATTACATGCATACATGAAAGATAATGTAAACTCAAGGATGGAAAAGTTGCAATTCCTAGAATTGTTCTTCTCATAAAGGATGTAGAGAGCAAGGTGGCATGCCATGGGAAGACATTATCACTTACTTGGAGGTTCAAGCCACATTATCACAATGAAACAACATTGTACTTAGTTTAGAGATAGTTGGGTATGCATTTTTCCATGGATTTTTTATGTTGTTTTTGTGATTTTTGGTGAAGGAAACCAAGCAATACATTAGAATATTGATAACTAATACATTTTGTGCATGGATTCACATAAAGGTGGTGTGGTGAGGCTTAAAGGAAATATCAACAAATTGGGGACAATAATAGAAGATGTTTATGTTAGTGTTGTAGAATGGTCTTGGGAACATGTGGAAATTGATCAAACATGTATTGATTATTCATACAAATTATTCATCCAACTTGAGATAGATTTCATTCATTTGCTCTTGTTTGCTTTATGACAAATCAGTTAATTCTCTTCCTTTTAGATTCTTCTATGACTTGTGTATATATGCTTGCTTTTGTTTCTATGCTGACCTCTTTTATCAGTTTTTTAGATATATATATTTCCCACAAAGAATGATGTGTTTTTATGTGTGACCTTTTATAATCTATTATTTTCTATCTTTTGTTCTTTCATTTTCAGATGACACCATTTTTTGTTTAGTCTTACACTCTTCATTTTATTTTTATATTTTATTTTATTTAATAGGTAGGTGGTTTGCAGTAATAAAACTTAAAAGCAACAATGTCAAAGGATAGTTTAGTTCTAGTCCTTATTGATGCTAAACTAAAAGGTTCGTCAAATTATTGTTTCTAGAAGCACATGATTATACGAGCAACCAAGAAGGAGGTATTATGGTTCATTTTAAAGGCGAACCCTAACAAAGGAAAAGGAGTTGCACCTTCTAATGTAGATGAAAAAAAAAGAATATTTATTGTACGTCATGACACAGTCAATCAAATCAAGACTTCTTGGAAAACTTCTAGACTTTGATGATCCCAAAGAGTTGTGGAATTTTTTCAAGACTAATTTTACAATTTCCAATAATAGCCACAAGTTTCATTTTTGAAACAAACTCAGTTTATCATGATGATTGAGGAAAACACCTTTGAATAATATTTCTTTGAATTCATGAGTGTCCTTGCACAATTGTTGGAGTTACAAGTCAAGGTTCTAGATGTAGACTTGGTTTAGGTGATGATGAAGGCGGTACCTAATAGTTACGATTCCTTCATGCAACAATACACTAGCTAAGCTAAGTTTCCTAGCTTCCAAAACCTACAAATTACCCTATTGCTTGAAGAGAGTAGACAACAAACTAGAAAGGGAATTCAAGAGTTACTAGAGGCTCTTTATTTGCACTATAGTACATCATCGAACAAAAGACCAACATTGAGACCACTTCATGGCATCAACACACTGCCACTAATTAAGACCACTTCTTGATGTTAACATTGTATGTCCCACTTTCTACGGTGGCAACAATGACAATCCACAAATTTTGGGACCATGTAACTATTGTGGATGTCAAGGCCATTGGAAAGGTCCTTGCCCAAAACATTTGGTTGAAATTAGGAATTTAGAGGTTGAAAGGCGTGAAAAGTTATTGTTAAAACAAAAGATTTCATCGAATGTTGTTAAAGGTGAAAGCTTGTGGACTCATGAAAAAGGATTACTAGATGTTGTTTTTTCAAAGAATGATAATTTCAATGAAGATGTCTTTGAAGTTGCAATTGTAGCATTTAATGTCAAAGGAAAAGATTTTGGTTGGTATTTTTGATTTTGAAGCCACAAGAAGATATGAGAGTAGGACCAAAGAACATTTTGATAGCATAGAAAGTTGTAGTGGTAATTTAAAAATAGATGGAAGGTAGAGTCATGTTATTGCAAACAAGGGAACTGTAAACTTCTTTTTACCATCAAGAGAAATAAAAAGTGTGTTCAAAGTTTTGTACATCCTTGGTCTATAGAAAAGAATTCTTTCCATAGGGTACATGATTGAGCAAGGTTGTGTAGCTTGTTTTGATGATAAAAAATGTTTGTTAGTTAATAAACATCATGGAAAAATTATAGCTAAAGACAAGCAAAAGAAGCTACAACCCAAAGCTAAAATTGGATAGTTGGTAAGGTATGATGTGAGGAAACAAAATGATACCATTGTTGGATGCCTAAAGAAAAATAATCATAATCATGTAGAATGTTAAATTTGATGAATCAACTATCTTACACATACAAGGATATATATTCATTAGTCATTCCCAACTCATCACAACAACACTTGATTAGTGGAGTTTTTGGAATAACAAATACCCTAACACTATTTGTGGCATGTGACAACATTGTTTCGACGATTGCGCATGTGCTTGATCTTGTTGAAGATTCAAACAACCTATCTTCATTTATTGTTGTTTCTTTGTCATATGCACAATTGGCTCCCATTGATTTCGTTGACATATAGGTGGCTCTCATTGAATTTGCTATAACACAATTAATTCCCATTAATTCCGTTGCACCACATACAAACAACCAATCAATCACATCATCTAGTTTTTTGATAGCCCTATTTAGTGACATATTGTCTCTTAAACCTTCTCAACGCATTTTACCAACCTACACTCACGATATCTCTTGTTGTCTATGTGATAATGTTATCTATGCGATTGAAAAAAATTGCAACAAACAAATTAGTGAACAATCACTGAGTTCCTTGGATGACTTCATAAAAGTTTATTATTATTTTGGTCTTGTAGAAAAATCCACTGAACCTCTTACGTTCACTGAAATTGACTTTCATCCTAGGGTGGTGATAAATAATGGGCGCAAGATTTAATCCTACAGAACAATACATGGGAAATTTGTGATGTTCCTAAAGGTGTTAATCTAGTAAGTGCAAAATGGGTGTACAAGATTTAAGTTGTTTCCAACGGTAAGCCCACCAAGGTTAAAACTCGCTTAGTGGCATGTGGATTTCAATAAAGAGCCAAAATTAATTACAATGAAGTTTTTGCACAGGTTGTGAAATGGAATACCATTCGCACTATGTTATCCATGGCATCAAGTAACAATTGGGACATTCTACATTTGGATGTCAAAACTGCATTTTTGAAGGACAATTTAAAATAACCAGTTTACATATTCATCCCTAAATGATTCAACTACCCAAATTCTTAAAATAAAGGTTGTTGATTGTTGAAATCTTTCTACAAGCTCAAACAAGCTCCAAAGGCTTGGTTTGAAAAGATTGATAATTATTTGCACGAATAGGGACTCTCCTGGATAGAAGTAGATTATAACTTTTATCACATACATGATGATGGTGGGCTATTGCTACTAATCCTGTATGTTGATGATCTTTTTATGACTGGTTGTAACAAGGCAAAATTGAGTTGGTTAAAACACCAACTCCTTAACAAATTTTAAATGTATGATCTTGGCTCTTTACGTTTCTACTGGAGAGTTGAGTTTCTTGTGTTAAAAGTTGGATTGATGCTCATTCAGCATGCATACATCCTATCCATATTGAAAGAATTTTGGATGGATGATGTTAATCTTACTTCAATTCCCTTTTCTAGAAGGTTTGAAGCTAGGACATGAGTTAGATGCTAAATTGTTTTAACGCCTCTATTTATTGTAGACTTGTAGGAAAACTCATCTACTTGTTCAATAGTCAACCAGATCTCTTGTTTGTTGTAGGAGTTCTTAGCACATACGTGCATGACCCAAAGGAACAACATTGGCAGGTTGCTAAACACATTCTTTGATATCTCAAGGGAACTATTGATTTTGGGATTGTTTATGGGCGAGATGAAAGCACAACTATGATGGGCTACATTGATAGGTTGTGTTTAAATCTGTAGGTGGTCCCATCACATGGGCATCGAAAAGGCAAAAGACAGTCTTTATATCCTCCACTAATGCAGAAACCAAGGCCATTGCTAAAGGTGTGAAGGAATCAATCTGGCTTCGCACTTTGCTTGGAAGAATGGAAGGAAACACTTGCTTCAGCAGTGGAAATTGAATGCTGGATTTCTGCAGATGAAACACTTCGCTGCTGCCATGACTGTTTTGTCTGCTTTGCATAGTGTGCTCAGTGGGGATCCAACATGGAGACATAAGCCCAGAGCATGTGATGTGGTTTGTAGTGGCCAATGGTGAGTATGATTACATCCTGACAGATTGGGGGCATGCTGTGTTGGAAGAGAGATATAGCCCTGCTATTTCTCCAGAGTTTTCTTCCACATCTGCTCTTCACGAGGGAAGGCTATGCCCTGCATCTGATGCAGAGCGCTTGCTACCTCCTCTCTTTTGTATCTGGGTGTGCCATTCCTGAATTTGACAGCATGGAGGCAGCCTTGCGCTGGAGGAACAGAGCTTGGGCTTGAAGGGCAATCCAGCAGCAGCTAGGGGAGGTTTCTGCTGTCTTGAAAGCGTTTGCTGATTATGTAGATAGTCTCTGTACCGCACCATATCCAGATGATTATGACATCTGGTTGCAGCCCTTGAATCGAGCCCTGCCTCATGGAGACCCCAGAAGAATGAATGATTTGTCCTTCGAAGGCTCTGACTTTGCACTGGAGTCTTCAGGAACACCTTCTGTTATCTGAGGAATAGACAATTAGTACACAGCCAGTGGTTAATTGTGGAGTTGGATTTAGAGTTGCAGTTATCTTGCCTTGATACAACATCACAGTGTAATTCTTCAATCTGAAACTATACTATATGTGATGCTCTATGCGGCAGACTGAATTAGCACATAAAGAGACCCTTGAACTTGGCAAAAACAAATGGGGGGTTTTTGCCTCGGTATGAGTGTGGGTGCTGGAACTCACCCAATCCTACACGGTAACAATAGCAACCTTGTTAGTATGAGCTATTTGTGATTTGCATCTTTCAGAACTGTAACTACTTAACCTTGGCATGAGAACTTTCTACAGAGACAATAGGGCCTGAAACTTGGAAGGGGTGGTGCTTACAGGTGTAGAGTTTTCATAACTTTCCACACACCACAATGCCAGAATGGGTCTTTTCTTCACGGACAGGAAACATTAGCGTGCATCAAAAGTATGGTTCTATTCAGAGCATTTTCGAGAGCATTTTCTTTTGAAAGAATGGTTAACTTTTCACTGAAATTGCAATCAGAATATTGGTTCCTGGGTTCAAGAAATTAGCTACACAGGATTTTGCAGTGCACAATAATTAACAACCATGCAATAATATTGTAGTTTTTTTGTATTATCCTTCTTATTGTGGTTCTATAAGTTGTGCAATGGGATGGCGGGTGTATATGAGTCAGAAGGTTTTCTTTTGTGCACAAGCAGTCAGTCGATGGGGCTTTTGATGCAGCTGAGAAAACCTTTGGATTTTGGAGGGGAGAGAGAGGCGTTTAGGATTTCTGGAGGGACTTTGCATACTTGAGGAATCCCTAGCAATTTGCAAACCGAAACACACAGAAATCCCAGAAATTTGCAACAAGAAAGAAAGTTCCAATTACTTGAATAACCTTTCAAGCACCACGGACCCATTGCATTGTTCCACATCGAGGGGGAGACGAACAAAATCGGCACAACAAACAAAAGAGAGGAGAAACGAGGGAAGAAAGCGGCCCCGGTTCTGTTCTCCCATATAGTTAGTGCATGGAGATTTGGAACCTGGGTTATATATACCCTTGTCGTCGAGGTGTTATGTATTTACCTGGGCGGGGTTTCTCAGTGGTCACGATGGCTGAAGGCCTAGGAAAATCTCATCCTCTGCACTACGGATCGGACGACTCTAGCATCTCCCTACGGGAAGAATGCACGTCGTAATTTGTGGCAGCAGGGGCTCGCGTTCGCGCGGCCCCTACCCGAAAATTCTTAATCTGAACTGTACAACTTTGATCTAAATCGAAGATCAAAGTTCCTATTGTAGGTGTTCCTTAGTCCTGCTGCGTAATAATGGTATCTTCTAAATCCAAGAAGCTGTTAGTTAAAGTGAGCAAAGATCTTGGGTGGATTTGTTGTCTATTCTCTATTCCACAAAAAGGAATTCCCAAACTAAGAAACAAAGAGGATTGATTATCTTTGGCAATTCTAAGTTTTTCAGATTCTTTACTATGAGTTTTTGCAGGCAGTGAAATTGCAATGGTAATCAAATATTGAAATGGAGAAGTGAATTTTGTTGTCGTAATACAGTTTCTTTAGAGATTGAGAGAGATGACCATTATCTAATTTGCTCCACTCCCCGGGTTTTGTCTTTGATCACAAAGCCATTCATAGTTTAGAGACCATTATCTGTCTATTAACCAAAAGCATGTGAAATAATGGGTTTGTAGGCAAAGTACAGCCAGGTCTAAGAGGAATTTGCATCCATGACAGTCACAACATATCATGGGAAACAGGAGATTATATACATGGCCCTGAGATTGCATGTGTATCTGAATTTTTGCTAAAATTTGATGCATACTGTTTGAATTTCTAACATGGTAAAACTGCTAACCTCATATAATGTTTCACAAGAAACAAGAAGTTGCAAAGCCCTTCTCAACAGGACAATGATGAATGGGGGCTGCATTATGTGTGAATATAATGAGGATTTCCCTATGTTCATATATTCTGTAAAAGGTCATGCAATTTGACAATTCATCTAACGATTTCTCAAGTCACATGACAAGACTGGACCATTTTCAATCAAGACACAGAGAACCAATCCAAAAATTTACAACTGGGGTGAAATTCCCGGAGGCTCCTTGAGAGAGATCACAAATCAACCAATGCATGTAGAATCCCAATCTCATGGTTGCAGACACCCAAGTACTGATACAGAAGTACATAACTCCAATGCATCTCACAGACGATTCTTTTTGCTTTTGTGGGCCCTTCAAAAAAATAGTCTTTTTACTGTCATATCTTGCAGCTACAAGCTTGCCATTCAATTTTAAGAACTCCATAAGCCTTCTTTCTTCTCACACTATTTCTGTGTATGAGTGAGGGTTGAAGGTATGAGGAGATCAGGCAACTGTCACAAAATCAAGTTTTGCATGTATTGCAGTTGAAATCAACACATTGAGACAAGTAGATCTTTGTTTGTAGCGTAACAAAGCATCAATTTTGAGCATCTTCATCCTCATCAATGACATTATAAACCTTGAACCCAAAACAGAGATATTCCAACAGCTTAGATTAGAGAAATAGCTGGTGTTTTTCAATTATGTAGTGCAACAATTGGCTAGTTCAAAGTAAGGTCCCAAAACTGATGGGACAGGAATCCTAGATAATTGGAAGCAATGCCATTCAAAGTGAATTGGTCATGAAAGAGGAAGACAAGCTGTACTTAAATTTGTAGTTAAATCCATGAGCTCTGAGAACAATGTGACTCACCATAAATAACATGTGTTCCCAGATTTTCTAACATTGATTAATTACATATTTTCAATGCAGTTGCAGCTCTCCAATGGAAAGCACCTATCCATGTACAGCAAGAACCAAGGCCCTACATTACATCAGTGGCTTTCCATTAGGCTGCTATCATCACAACAACCTAATGGAAAGGTAAAGGTACTAACAGAAATAACATAAGTGTCCAAAACCCATATACTTTTTCTGGCCACTTTTTGATGACATTCCAAGTCTCCCTTTTTGCATTTTTGGCATAGGATATTAGTCACACCAAGGTCTCTAAGCCAGAAAGATTTGATCTAAGAGTGAAGAAACAAGCACCTAATCACACAAAATTGGAAATACTTATTATAGAATCAAAACATGGGAGAGCATTGTAACAGAAGATCTATGGCAATATGGACAAATTTGTGAAAAACTGAGACTAAATTCTCTTTATGAAATGACCCATTCTGTGTTAACATGTAGGTAACCACTTTGTGTGCATAATTGATCCAAGTGCTGTCCCTGACAAGCAGCCATTCAGCCTCTTCACGGACTTTGTGCAACTTGAGGGCGAGATGCCTGAGCAACATAGTCGACAAGAACGAGCTTGTGAAATCTGTTGTTGTAAGCAATCATCACAAAGACAAACGTGAAAGAAATACCTATATTACATGTTTCATCATCTTTCTCACCTCAACTTTCCTTCAAAGATTAAATCTGAATCGACCTCCTCTACATGATGATACAGATTAATTTCGGGCTTTGATCAAATAAATTCCTTCCCAAGCTCGATAGGATCCAAAGCTTACAGCACCGAATGCCTCATGAGACATACCTCCAAAAAGATCATGCAAGGGAAGAATCTTTTTGCTGTTCGTGATTAGGGTTTATCATCGGCATTCGAGCTTTAGGCTTTGTAGTGTGATCATCAGCTTCTGGATTTCAAAGGGCGTGAGGAGAATAAACGCGAAGGACAGATCTGCGTGGTTGGTGCGAGCGGGTGAGCCATGGTGGAACAGTAGGCGGCAGCTTAAGTTGTTGCCACGAAGGTTTTGTCTTCTGGATGAAGGTTTTTGTTTCACGAACTTCCCGCTCTCTTTTTTTGTTTGCTTTTTGCTTCTCCAGCTTGAGACTCTTAGAGCGTTTTGTCGATTTTTTTAGTTTTTGTTTTCTCTTATTTGGACGAATGAATTGTTCGGTTTATCTTCGTGGTGGATTGAGCCAGGAGTGATGCTCTCGCTTTGACCTAAAGAAGAAGCTCTTGAGTAGAAGCTTTAGGGTTTGTTGCAATCTCCTAGTTACTCGCCTTCACACAGTTTTTTAGCCTGCAACTTGCAGTCTGTTGAAGTCCATATGAAGATGTAGCTGTCTTGATGCTGGAATGGGTGGTTGAACTCAGGAATTGGGCTGCAATTCTCATGGATGGAGCAGATAGTCCTCCATCGACTGACTTTTCACCAGGACCAGGTTCTGTACCTCGAGTTCAGTTGCACGGCAATACGGCAACCACTGGAGCTACAGTGCGTATGATGCTCTGATGTGTACTGTTCATTTATGTATATGTGCTTACGTGGTGATGTGTTGTGAAGCCCCTTCATGTGAACTTCACCTTCTCATCAAGTATGACAATGTGTGCAGTGATGATGTGTGAAATGCATTAGTTTCCAATATACTGATTCCAGATGTTCCTTCCTGTGCTTCATACAGGCTTCATGGATGCTTGGTCTGGGTCCCTCTGGAACACCACCACCACTTCAGGTGAGTCTGCTTGGTTTTCAACAAGATCAATTGTATCACTGGAATGATATGTAGGGTCATGTCCAGGAATGAGTCTCCATGCTTGAATGCGAGGTGGTAGGATCAGGTCTCTGTGTTGACAATGATTATGGTTTTGCTGCGGAGCTCCATCACAACCAGGACAGCAGTTCATGCCAAATTGCATTTAGGGTTTGGGGGTTAGGAAGTTTTTGGGGATCTAGGGTTTCTGAGTTGAAGAATATTCCTGGCATATTTCCTTATGCTGTGCTGCTGATGGAATTTGATGGGATTTGTTGAACAACTGTGATGGTTCATACATCTCAGGTGGTACAGGGAACAGGAGAAGGGAGAGCAGGACAGGTCACAAATGATGGTGTGATGGTTGTGACAACCTCAACACACGTGCAAGCTTCAGTGGCCAGTCAGTCATTATCATCACAGAATGTTTTGTGTAGTAGTCAGCCTTTAGGTCAGCTATCAGTGGCCATTCCCAGCACTCTATTGACTGTGTCTTCTCAACTTTCTCCAACATTGCCACAACACCAGCAGCATCAAATCACATCAGCAAGCTCAAATCCTTGTCACCATGCTCTGGTTAGGGTTAGTAGACAAGGACAAGAAGGGACAGGGGAAGGTCACATACATCCAGCTGTTGCCAGAACAGTTGTGAATTTAGTACCTTTGCAAGGGGCACAGTCTCCAGTTGTGGGAGCACAGATTGCAAAGGCACGAGGTTCAGTGCGGATTCAAGGAAGTCCCCAAGAGAAGGTTTTGATACCACACTTGGCACAGAGGCCAGGTATGCATAGGGCACCCTCCCGGAACTCAGGTTGGCAGGCTACTCCACCTGGTCCACTAGTTGCAGCTCAGACATTGCATGCAGGGTCACCTCGGGTATATTCTCCTCTCCAACATCCTCTTCTTTCATCTCAAAGCAAATCATCGCAAGGTCCTCAACACCTTGCAGCAATGTCTGCTGCAGCTGTTCCTCAGCAGCAAGGGAGAGAAGTAATAGCAGCACCTGTAGCATCTGGGAGCAAAGGGTTGCCGGTATGTGTCCAGCCACTGGTCAAATGATTGGCTTGTCAATGCTGTCCAAGTTGTGATTCCTCTTGCTGGTTATCATGGGTATTGGAATGTGTGCAGATGTTTCCAGTAATGCGGACAGTTGTCTCTGGAACTCCGACACCTGTCCATGGTGATGTTGGTTGTAGGTGAAAACTCTACCTGGGCCAATCTGTCAGTGGGAAGGATACTATTGTTGGCCATGTTGGAATTAGCATGAAATAACTGCAACTTTTTGGTACATGATAGCCCATTGTAGCTTGGTTGTATAAGTTGTCACACCTGGGTTGTGAGCACCACAATAAGTACCTTACAGGCATTATGAGGATGTCAACTAACAAGGTGAACCTTACCATGTAGAACGTGAGTTTGTATCCAGCTGGGACAGTAGCCTTTTGCCTCATAGCTACATTTGATCTGGTTTTGCAGGGAGGGAGTCATGGCAAACCACATTGTTGTCACTGTGAAGGATCGCAAAGTAAGTACCATTTATTGTGAAGCTTGATGCATGATCTGTGTACTCCATACAGAGTAGGATTTGCAGTAGGGAGTTGCAGCAGCTTAGGTCTTCATAAATGTTGTCATTTAAAGACATGAGTGAGCTTGTGCAGGTGAAATTGTTGTCTGAGACTGATGACACATCCTTGTATGCTCTCTGCCGCCGCTGGGTGCGGAATGATGTGCCGAGAAAAGATCAGGTTGAATACAGCATATTGTTTCGGATCTTATTGGAATGGTTTACCAAGGAAATCTTTGGAGCACTGCTTGCACAAGGGTGACTGATATCTGTGGAAAATTGAGCTATGCTGCTTGCTGGTAGCTTGAGTTTGTGGTGGCTGTAAGCATTAATTTATAATTTATTTTTTGGGAATGGCAGTCAGGTCTGCGGGACTGTGTCATTCCTCTTCCAAAACCACTGACTGTCGCAGAGGCAGATAAAGCTGAAGGTCAAGTCTTGGAGAATGGCAAGAAGAGTGATGAGGACCTACCTTCTCCTGAGGTGTGTAGGTGGACTAGTATTTAGTTCTGCTGGTTACATTTTGCTCTATTTGGTGCATGAGAGAAAATCTCTGGCAGCTCTTTGTAGGGTGAGCGAACCTAGAAAAGTGTCAGTACAAAACCATGGAATGATTTATGAGCAAAAATAGGCAGCTTATGTAATAAATCATGTTGAGCGCAGGTGGACAAGCTTCCAGATTCACCTACTGCCGATGAATTGCTTCAGTCACACATCCACCATTTCCGAAATGTGCGGAAGAGGTGAGCTGCCCAATCCATGCAGGCCTTTTCTGTAAAGCATCTGGCCTAAATACCTTCTTGAATTCGCATCACAAGCAGTGACATGTCAATGCATGAGCTTTTTCTTCATGCTGACACAATGGACTGGCTGACCAAGAGAAAGCAGTTAAATAGATGACTATGTGCATGAACCATTTTTCAGAAGTGAGACCAGTGCTTGATATGCAGGTCACGGGAGGAGCGCACACGGCGAATTGCTAGATTCAAGCCACGACTGGCATTGCTGTTGCCCAGTAACAATGAGGCCAGTTAATGAATGTGGACACTCTGATTAGTAAGCAAACTGTGCTGCCAGGAGTAAATCCCTGCTATTACCAGCTGATGAGTTCAGACGGTCCAATTTTGTTGACACAGATAGACTGCATATTCATGATTTCAAAGCTTCTTGGTCTAATCAACTGTTTGTTAGTAACTAAGGCTTATGGAGAGAACTAATGCAAAAGCTAGGACAGTTAACAGTTGCAGCCCATGATGAGTGATATGGGATTGCAGAATCACATGTATTCTTGAGTGAATTGGTGCTATTTTGAAAAACTGAGGTCAGTTTCTGTGCTTCTGACAAATGCCTGAATGAAATGGATGTCTTTGAAAATGGCTATGCGTCTGATATGGACACACAGCTTTTGCTACAACTATGATATAAGTATGTAGACAATCAAGGTGCTTTCTTTTAGTTCCTAACTATGACAGGGAGGGACGCCTTACAGCAAGAGTGAACCAACAGCCACCAGAAGCACACCGTCCATTGGAAGACCATGCTGACTCACTTGTGGATGATCCCCAGCTGAGTTGATGTTGGATTGTGGGGAAACAAAAAACACAAGTTAAGTAATAAGTTTTACAATTGTATTTCCCAACATACAAACAAATGCATATTTCTTGGATAACCAAAAAAAAACCATATGAAATGTACCTACATTGGTATTTCTCCATTATGCATTCATCCATCCTTTTGACTTGGGTAAAAATATAGCTACATACTTTTTCTTTTGTATGTATGAATGAATGATTATGCTTTTATCTTTGTATAGGTTTGGTTATAAGGTTTACAATAGTATGTATGATTCAACATTGGCTATGTATGAACAAATGCTTTACCTATGCCTGACATTTGGTTTTTCATTATAACTAACAAATAGGGAATAGATTGTGAACCATGATAGTGGGAAAACATACATTAATTTGAAAAGCAATGAACAAGTGATGAAATTAACAAAAATTAATAATAATAAACCAATAAAACAAAATAAAATAAACTTGTACAAATTAAGAAATTTAAATTGAAAGGTAATTATTTGAAATTTTCTCTTTTTAAAATTTATATTTCTAATTCCTAATTTCCAAAAATTCAATGTAAATATCATTTAGAATGGAAAATAATGTCATAGCAAATATATTTCTTCTGTTTTAGATTTATAAGAAATGTAAATTATTTTCATGTCATTATGAAAACTCTATAACAATTTATGTTCTATAATCATCAAGAAGCTGAAATTGTGAAATTGCAAGTACATATACTATGGACTATAAATGGAACAATACCCTTACAAATTTAAGTATTTTTAATCTTCTACTAAATTAGGGGAAACACTTGGTCACATGTTAGTGATTAGAGTTTTGCCCCTTTAATCAAAATGGAAAAGAAGACCATTATTTTGTTCATCTTGTTTCAAATAATTTTCCACCTTCCAATTATTGTATTAATTGGAAATCACATAAGGACCATATAACAAGATTATGAAATACCAACATTGTTAAGATCGTATTAATGTTGGGTGGTTTTGTGAAAACTATTAATTTTGGCTCTCACATAACATTTTAAAAATTGAATTGGTTTTTTAAAAATATCTCCATAAAAAACGATTGACCAAGGTATCAAAATTTTGAAAAAAATATTCAATTGGTTCTATAAGTGTTGGTTCTCACAAATTTAAGACCAAATTGTTTTCAAAGGCAAGGATCATAAGTCAATTTTTTAAAAAAATTTTTAAAAAAAAAATTACCAAGAAAAGATATATATATTCTTCTATAATTTCATATGTCCACAAGTTCATCTTGTTCAAATGAAGCTTCATATTATTCTAACTCTTCTTCTGAATCCAAGTTCAATTAAATATACCAAATTAAAAGGTGATTTGCAACAAATTCTTGAATCATCAGGCCAATTTTTGCTCATAAATATCAATTTCTTCAAATTAACCATTTGTGAATGACATTCTTTTAGATTTGTTATTATGTTGGTTTTTTAAAAAATATTTTTTGTCTTAATTTGAGATCCTAAAATGCCTAATATTTGGTGGGCCAAAAAACCAACAATGTGAAAAAAGGATTTGTGCTTCTCCCACCATTCAATTTTTTTTTTTGGATATTTTTGATGTTGACTCAGTATCTTTTGAAAATTTGTAATTCTTTCTTCACAAGCTCTTTCATTGGTTCATTGGTGTTGACAATTTGTTCAAAAGTATCTAAATTGCAATCTTTTTCAACTGTTGAATATGCACAATCAACTTTATATATTAACATGTGATATAAATGATTATGGCATTTGAGAAGCATGGGATATAAGGATATTTTATCATATTCCTCAACAATAGCCACATCTTCATGACTAATATAACACAATATTAATAAGGAAAAACTTTTAAACCTAGGGTCTATCATCAAAGACAACATGTTATGTGTTTTTTTGTCATCATATTTCCATAGAATGGAGAGGAAAGAATCCAACACCCCAAAACCTCCTTTTTCATGTTAAAGTTGGCAAAGACAATTCAACAACAATTTTAAAATCATCATCTATCAAATTGATTAAGGTTGTTGGGATTTTCTTTTCAATTTCAAACACATTGTTATTGCAAAATGCAATGCATCAATTAACATATAATGGCCTTGCAATTGATTTAGAACACAAACATAATTAAGGAAAAATAACTGATAATTATTTAATAAATGCGCCATGTAAAAGGAGGACACACTATTCCATTGATTTTAGTAGAAGTCTATTTATTATAACAAGGTTAATAACATTTTGAAACTGTAAAACTTTTTGGAACATAATCATTTTGGAGGCAAACAGGCAAAAATAAAATAAAAATCAATGTATGGTTCAAATAAAAAACCTAAAATCTAAAATTAAAAATCTAAGTGATCTATATTCAAATTAAAAATCTATAATGATTGTAAAAATAATTTTAAGTGAAAAAATTACCTTATCTAAACTAGATTGTTTTGTTTTTTTCAACAAATATTAGAATCCTCACAAGCCTTGTTCCATTTTTATTTTCATTTTCCAAAAAATTAGGCTAAGTTATACATTTATACAAATTTGATTGAATGAACTTAATAGAAACATACTTGAAATTTTGACACACTTTTCATCTATTGTCACATATTGGCAAACTTTAGGGAAAAAATAACTTAGACAAGAACCTTGAAAGTTTTCCTCCAACCCAAACATTCACAACTCACAATAGATTTTAGACTAGTTACCATAACATTCAAATATGACCCTCCATATTTTACACAAGTAAGAATTTTCTTCTTCAACCCATATTCATTGAACAATTTTATCAATTTCTTGTTAATGCTGGACCAATAATTTCTATTGTCTTAAACAAACTAACAATGACATGCTTTGACTACTAATCAACCCTTAAAAAATGATCACAAGAATAAAATGTCATGTGCATCTTGAAACATCCATAAATCAAAACTTATTGTAGTGTAACATTATATTAATTTTGGCAAAACACACTCTTGTTTTTTTTTCTCCATTAAACAACATCTTTTGAGAAAAAGAAATTCTTGAAAAAAAGACCATTCAATGACATAAATGTAAGGTTAGACATTTCAATGAAATACTTTCCACAAACTACATTGGCAATTGATTTTTGACAATTTAAAGGCCTAAAATTTGTAAAATGTTATTGCTATACATCATCATTTTTTAAGGATTACAAGTTTTTTTGGAAATTTGTTTGCCAAATAGGTTAGGCCTTTTCTTTGTTGGTTGCTTCTAAATAGTTTTTCTTAATGGACTATTGATCTCACCCTCAAATGTTTTTGCAACTATGGCATGGTTTGCATTCACATGTTCGTTGAAAGTTGTTATACCATTTATTTTGTAATATGAAATTAAGCCTTTTCTTGTTTGAGTTTTGAAACTAGATGCATTGACAAGATTGTTATAACAAAGAATAAAATGCATGATTTGAGAATTGTTCCAATCAACTTTTCTATTATTGTTAACATAAAAAAAACCCATCAAAATGCAATTATGCCTTGAGGTCTCCATTTAATGTTTTGAGCATGTAACTTTTGAAGGTTTAGTTTCATTTTTAGGAACTCTCTATTTTTAAGTTTAGATAATCTTCAAAACTTTCTTCCATAAGAAGCATCATTGAGAAAAACTTCACATGTTTCATTTTTAATTGAAATCATGTTTTCATTTTCATTTGATTGTTCCATTTTTTAACAAAATTTCAAAAATGTTACTCACAAAAGTGAAGAAACCAAAACAAGATAGTGTTCTATTAAAGTATGGTTTTAATTTTTTACTTGCAAATTGATTTAACTATGTAAAGCCTATAATATAATTTAAAGCATGTACCAACATTTACAAAGTCAAAATAACTTTGTTAATTGATGGTAATTATCATCACATAACAAAATAATCAAAAGTTAATTTTAAAATGGAAATGTTACTTGATGATAATATCGTTAGTGAATTATTTTTAGTGCAAAAAAATTAAAAGTTAATTCATGAATATAATTCTAATAAAAATATATTTGTTAGTGGGTAAATCTCCTAGTTTAGTTAGCCTAAAAAGCCTCGTAATAATTATTTGGTTACTAGTGCTAGGTCCCTATTATCATCCTTTATTTATTATTAGTGTGGCTTGTGCTGTTGGCCCAAGTGTGAACCCATTACAAAATAGGGAAACTCAACATGTGAACATTGTTTTGCAATGTATGTATCAATTTTTTGAAGAACTAAATATGAAAGGAAGTCATGCTTGAATTGAATGGTAAGCCTTCACAATTGTGGCCTATGCCGTTGGCCCAAGTGTGCACTTGTTATAATGTAAGGTGGACACAACAGATGGCATTATTTTGTAAGGTATATTTATATCCCATTTTTTAAGAATCAAATATGAAAGAAAACATTTACTTGATTTCTAAATTTTTGTTTTCATGACATTTGTGATCAATGTCATGTGATTTCAATTTGAATGACGCACCTTCAAAGTTTAAATCTGAAATTTAGTTTTCTTTAATATTTTGGGTTATTGCTGAATTTTCAATCAATTCCTTCTACTTGAATTGAATGGTAGACATTCAAATTATTGCCATGTCATCAACTAATTTTGCCTTCCAAAACTTGGGTTTTTGGAATTTATTTGAATTTTTTAGTGATAGATTCACTTAAAAATCAATCAAAACTTTTGCACCACAAGTCCAAACATCGTGGAACCAAGCCCATGCACCTCTCTTTGTCGAGAGCTTTCCAAAGACACCAAGAACATGATTTGAAGCATCCTAGTTTGGTGGATTTCATAACTATAAAACAAAGCAAATTACCTTCCTTCATAGATAGATGCGATGAAGTCATTAAAATACTTAGTTTTTAGAAGATAATGTAGTTTAACACTAATTATGATTTGTGAAGGAGATGAGGATATGGTGAGAAAATTTAGGAAGATAAAGGAATGTCTTATGTGGTGGGGAACCACTTTTGGTTCTTGTTATATATTGGGTTCATTTCTCATTCTTTCTCATTCCTATTCCTTTTCATTCTATCATTTTATGTGTGTGATTCTAAAAAGATTTGTGTGTGTGAAGTGAAAAAAAGAAGTTATACTTGTGTGAATAAATACAATGGATTTTGGTTAAAAGTTGTGTCACAACTTTTCTTTTGTGTTTTGCCTTGATTTTTTGGATGTAAAAGAGGATATTTAATATTCGTTTGATGTATAAAAAGGTATTCATTAAATTAGTTAATTTTTTTTTCATCTTTCATTTCTTAAAATGGTTGTTGTAAATCAATCACTAAATAGTAGTTGCAACAAAATTGTAATTGTAGTAGGAAGGTAACTATAACATGAAGGTAATTACAACAAGAAGGTAATGAAAAAGAAATTTTTTTGTAAAAGACAAAGGCAACAAGTTGGTGATGTATTTATTGTAACAAAGGTATTGTTTGAAGATCCAACCCTCCATTTGCAATTTTGGTTTTTTGGAAGGAAATCCAATTTAAATCAAAAAATATATTTTAATTTTATTTATTTAATTTCTACTTAATAACTTTTTTTTCATGATAATAGCTAGGCTATCGATTTCATGCAATTACAAACTCATTGAACCTTTTTCTTACCATGTAAAAGATGAATATGCAAAATGAATGTAATGTTATGGAAAAAAAATATGAATATTGTAAAGAACAAACATATTTCTTGATGTTAGAATGTTGTTAGATTTAATAATGAACAAAGATTAAACTTGAAACATCAAAAAAACATATTTTCAAAATAAATGAAAAAACAAACATTAATACCCAAGTTAAAAATAAAAATTACAAGCATAGTTTGAAAGTTATACCTTAAAAAATAACTCAATGGTGGATGCAAGTTCCTTAGTCCAAAACTTGCACAAAGTAGATGAGAAAAAATACCAAATAAACAGGCATCAATAAGTGGAGTTGAACAACAACAAGAGGATCCAAGTAATAATGCAAGAGGAGCTAAACAACACATATGGAAGATAAGTAAAAAGGGTACTTAAATTTAGAGGAGCCATGTACCAACAAGAGGAACAACAAAAAGAACTAAGCAACATTAAGAAAAGAGTTAAAAAAACACAAAAAATAAAATAAAATAAATAAATAAAATAATAATAATAATAATAATAATAATAATAATAATAATAATAGACCAATGCAATGAGAAAAGCCAAAAAAATAAAAATAAAAAATCAAACATTAACAAGAGAAGAGCCAAATAACAACAAAAGAATTTATGGCAATTATCCAATTATGGTTTTCTTGATTAGTTCTCAATTCATTTCTGATACCCAGTGTATGATCGCCGGTTTGGCTACATCACAAAATTGGGAAAAGGAAAACCCTGCTGCAGGTGGGGTGACGCCCGGCCAATGGCCGGGCCACCCTGACAGCCACCCAAAGTGTGGCCGGTGGGCTGCCTGTTACACAAAAGAGAGTACCGGGCGCTGAAACGACGGGTGCTAAAAGACAAACAAACGGCCGGGTGGTCTAATTTTAGCATCTAGCGCTGCAGCCAGGTGCGTTCACATGGGGGGGGCGGGGGGGGGAAGCCAGAATCCGCTAAATTTGACACCACCCCCACTATTGTTAGCTATGGTTAAAAGCCCTAGTTAGCCCCCGGAAACCCCCAAAAAACCCCCCCTTAATTGCTTATACCAATCCAGCGAATGCCCAAAATCTCACGTTCCCCAAAAACCCTAAATAACCGGGGAATGCTACCGTTGGACGGCGACACGACAACCGACGCATGTAACGGTCTGGATGCCGCCACCCCGGATCCCTAGAAGGGTATGTAGGAGGTACCTAGTAACAAGGGGTTACCAAATTTACCCCTCCCTCCTCTGTGTAATTATGTCAATAGTCTTGGTGGAGTAAAAAAAAAAAAACTAAGCAGGTAGGTAGTAGATAGTTAAAAACTTAGTAGGTGGGTAAATAGTAAATAGTCTGTATCCGGTAAGTATTGTCTATTTTGGAGTGGTAAATTTTTTGGGGTACGTGAACGAGAATTTTCACCAAAGAGGCCTTACCTATAATATTAACCTGTTCAGTTAGATTAGGCCTTGGCTAGCTACTTTTGGACACAACCGCTATTTTGGCATTTTTAGCTATAGCCTGCAGAAACCGCCGCTTGTTTGGCGCTTTATTGCGCAGCAGACAAACAAAAATGGCAGCTCCCGGCCAAAATAGCTGGAAAAGATTTATGCCCATACTAAAGGCGGTAAGTTAGTCAGGTGACGTAATGGGTGACGCTAGTATCGCATGTGGTGAAACTGACAAACCCTCTAATAGTGCCTGAACTTTTGGGTGGGGTGGGGTGGGGTGGGGAGGGGAGGGGAAGGGGGGGAGTTTTCATTACTTCCCTTAATGAATGAAGTTTTAAGAAATTTATTAGTGGATAGGGTTTAGCTTAATTAGTTTTGTAATAAATTAATTAGTAGTTTAGCTTACTACATTTATCTAATTAATTAGGATTTTTTCTTAGTTTATATTGAATTAATTAGGGTTTTTCCTACTTAATTATTGAATTAATTTAGGATTTTAGCTCTGTAAATGATTTGATTGATCATGACATATTCAATTTTTTTGGGGTTGGGAACTTTAATGAGAAATAAATAAAGAGCTTTCATTCAATGTTTGTTTGCAGATTACATAGTTATTATTAATTGGCAGCTCTGTTCAAGAGTTTGTAAAATTTGTACCTATTGAGAGGGGTCTCTTTCTTTTAGAGCTATTATTAACTCTCTACAAATCCCCCAAGTTTAGGAATCGAAAATTCCAATCTCTTCTTCATAAATGAAAAAAAAAGAAATCTCATCCAATTGGTGAGTCACTTTGGTGGAGGTTCATTCATCTCCTCAAACCCAAGGGGTTGGGAAGTTTTATGGGTAGTTTTTAATTTACATGTTGTGATGAAGTGGTGGGTATCCTTTCTAGTACCTTGAGAGACTTGCACAAGTGAAGAAAATCTGTTTAGGGCTGGTCCTAGTTGGAGTTAGGTTCTTGGTTTTGGGACCGCTCCTTAAAATGTTTTGCAAAATTTTCAATCAGCTAACCAGTTACCCAAGAATCAGAACTGCTGGTTCTCACATGCCCAAGCCAAGAAGAACTGAAGAACATTGGTTGTTAGTTATTATTACCTACAAACTTAGTGCACTTAAAGATGCATTCATACTTGGTGTTAAGGACTCTAGTATTAAGTCCCTACGACCAAGCTAGTCATTTAGGACCTAAACCTATTTATCATGAAGATTTTACGGTGAGTTAACATTTACTTAATATTTAAACAATCACCCATTTAACATTGACTGCCACCTAAGATGCCACCTAGATTTTCACTTAACAGTAACTTAACATTAGGTGTGAATGCACCTTAATAAGGCCTTGTCCTTCAATCCAACAGAAAAACCTAATTCCTTCACAAAACGTTTTTTTTCTTTCCAAAAGGCATTTAGGATGAACACATCCCTCAAGAAATGAAAGTCTACAATTTATTTATTTATTTATTTGGGAGTCTAAGAGAATTGCACACTCCTAAAACTAATGAGTCACCCCTTGCAATGAAGATCCCCAACCAAATGATTATGAAAATGAAAAATTATAAATTCAGTAGTAATGATCAATACCAGTGTTTTTTTCAAAAAAAAAATCGTTATTTATTTCCATAGAAAAATTGGGATAAATCCTATGTGCTGCTTTTCTATTATAAATTCAAGTAATTCTTCTTTGTTTTTTTGGAAAAAAGAAATTGCCAAATTTATATATATAAATTTTGAAAAATAAAAACCCTGAGATACCCTGCTTCCAAGACAACTGATTGGAAATCATGGCCTATAGGGATATATGATCACCACCATAAATCTAAGTGGCATCATTTGGAGGCATGCGAATGTTATTGTCCAGAGGTCATCTGCTGACATGGCAGCCTATGTGAATGGGGTAACTTTTATTTTTTCCCTGTTTTCTGTTGTTATAGTTTTTATTAAATAAAGAAAAAGAGAAAAAAAAAGCACCTGAGCCCGAGCCCTGCACTACACTTTGGCAGGTAACAAATGAACTAACAACCTTTGTGAGCTTTTTTTTGTGAGTGTCAACAAAGTATTTGGTAGTTGCCGGATGTCGTTTGGGGGCAAATGATCTCGTTGGAACATCTATTACGTTCAGAAGTCAGAAAGGGTGCTCAGAGGATTTTGTGGACGGGTAAGTAGAGGGTGTGGGGGGGGGGGGGGGGGGTCCCCCCTCTTTCCCCCCCGTTGGGCCTGGGGCCCCCGAAACCACAAATTGTGTTTTCAGCGGCCCCCACGCCCCCGGGCCGGAAGAAGGCGGGAACCCCCCCCCCCCCCCCCACACCCTCTACTTACCCGTCCACAAAATCCTCTGAGCACCCTTTCTGACTTCTGAACGTA
>Ga0116227_10002984_pt1 | contig 37985 bp, 35 predicted proteins | sample S1TSphgellanicum_FD_89693 | JGI IMG/M metagenome (GOLD analysis project Ga0116227, IMG submission 89693) | Host-associated microbial communities from peat moss isolated from Minnesota, USA - S1T2_Fb - Sphagnum magellanicum MG | ecosystem: Host-associated > Plants > Peat moss > Unclassified...
AAATCAGCGGAAAAAAAAAAAAAAAAAAACTCAACTAGATTAATTTACGTATTTGACGCAATTTGCTTAGTTATGTGTGTTTTATATGACTCTTTACGTACTATTATATAATGACAGATTACCCAAAATAAGTCACATTTTCAAACTACAACAACAACTTATTTCACATCAAAATGTAGGCATAGAGGTGAGCAATCACAATGTTGAATAGGATGTGTTTTTCCAAGACTGCTTCGACACCAGTATATCCTATATGTATTCGAGTGTATCTGGAGCATCTAAGTGGTGTAACGAAATGGTAAAAAGCTTAAATGCTAATCAATTGAAAAAAATGAATAAATTTTATGTATGTTTCTTGGGAAAAATTAGTGTCTCACAAATAAAATTAAAAAAAACACTCTCAACCATGAATCCCTCTACTTATCATCACACTTGTCTGGTTTTACGTCAAAGCACTGGTCTTAACAAAATATATGTTTTACACAAACAGAGGAACACTCTAATAAATATCCAGAACGAACCAAGAAAGAAAAGGAATACGAATGCGTGAATTGCTCATATTTGCTACTTTAATTTTTAGTGTTTTGAGTTCAAAACAAATCTTAATTTATAATGAAGAAGTTATTGTAGTTTTAAGTTTTGTAGGTGTTATCATATTTACTCAAAAAACCTTTGGTGAAACTTTAAAAGCTATTTTTGATGCACAAAGTAAAGCTCTTCTTTTAGAATTACAACAATTGATGAGTTCTTGGGAAGATCTATTGTTCGAGTTAAAAAAACAGCACGAATTACATAGTACCAATTTGCATTCAAGTACGCAAGTAATTGGAGAATCATGTATAAATGATATAATTATGCACTATGCACCTAAGTGCAAATAGATAATGCAACTTGTGTTGCTCCAACAAATAGAGCAAAAGTTTAAAACAGTGTTAGTTATTCAAGAGCATTCTTGCATTAGTCTACAAAAGAAAATAGTAACTTGTTTTCGTGAAACAATTTGTGACAAACTTCGCTTTTCCAAATTGCGAGAACATCAGTGAAAATTAGTTTTACAAAGCATGATATTATTGAAAGATTGGGTTATAAAATGAACAATTTTGCACAAAGATGGTTGTTTTCTACAAACCACAAAGATATAGGCACTTTATCTTGTATGTTCGGTGCCATTGCTAGAGTAATGGGTACTTGCTTTTCAATACTAATTCGTATGGAATTAGCACAACCTAGCAATCAAATTCTTGGTGGAAATCATCAATTTTATAATGTGTTAATAACAGTTCACGTTTTTTTAATGATCTTTTTTATGGTTATGTTTGCGATGATAGGTGGATTTGGTAATTGGTTTGTTCCAATTTTTATAGGTGCACTTGATATGGCATTTCCACGACTAAATAATTAGTTTCTGGTTGTGCGGGGTTAAACACTCACGTCCCGTAATAGATTATAGTCCAAGTGCCAAGGTTTTAGGCGATAAACCTATTGGTGCGCACTTGAAGACCTTTAGGAGAGTAGGGTTCGCGATGTCTTCTGGCGAAATAAGATTTTACGAATGTAGTTTCACGAAGCTCAGTACCGGTAACCTTCCTAAGCTAAGGAGCGGGGACCTCAGAACTAGATCATTGGATCTGACATAGAAGCTGGCGATATTTACATCTCTAGGTTTTGTTAGGGTTATGCAATACCCTTCCAAAACTCTTGAAATATGTTATGGAACCCCAAAGGATTTCTAATGTATTCTAATAGGGGTATTACATCTGCATTGAGTAATTTTGGGCACAAGCAATACCCCTTTAATAGCCTAGACCAAAATAATTCCATCAATGGTGTTTATGTAATACTTTCATGAGGGTATTGCTTTCCTTTTTAGTTTTGAACTTCTAACTTTTGGGAGTAAAGAAAGATTTTTTGGTTTGAGTGCAAGACTAGAATCATTGTTTTGATAAATTTATCAAGTATACATATAAAAATATATGAGAATGTATTTCTAACTATTAACACAAGATGGTGAAAAATGAAAGAAAAATTTAAATAAAATAACATGGGCGACATGTATTACAAAAATGTGCAAAAAATGCTCAAGTCCAAAACAACCCCAACCTAAAATGGGGAACATGTGATACCAATAAATATGTGGTTGCTTCAAAGATAAATTGCTACCTTGAATCATGAAAACTAAAACAACACCTTAATCAAAACTAGGATAAATTATGGGTTATTTCTATTACTACCAAAGGGGGATGGGATCCCATTGGCTATCTTGTATTGCGCTAACAAAACCTCTACATCAAGGGCATGCGGTCACGTAAAAACCCCACAATTAATTGATGTTGTGTCCACAACATCAGCCATAAACACCTCCTTGGTGGTGCCTTAAACCTTAAAATAAACAACACAATACAATAAATATTGCATATGAATTCTAAAACGTGAAATTCAAATAAAATTTAATATGGCATCATTGGAAATTTACCTACCATGAATCATTTTTCAATCATGGTGTTGTGTAAAGAGGCCAATCTCCTTATGTCGCATGTCTTATTTGATATAGACTTCTCGTCTCACTCCATCCAAGTGCTTTTAAGTGCCTTTGCATACCCAACTCAAGTTTTTCAAATCACAAATGTAAGGTCCTCATCATGTTCTAACTTGGCTTACACATTGAGAGGCATGGCCCCCACACCCCATGCATTCATGCCAAGAAGCTGAAGAATGTGGTTAAAAATTAACCTCATAAGTGTAGGCTTAGGCAATTCAGGTGTGTATTACAAATCAACCTAAAATTTATCCCATTCTAAGAATGTGTGCCTCTTAGCCCTAGTAATAGCCTTTTACTCATTGTGACAAAACTAGGCCAAAGGGTTGCTCAAAACCCGCGCATTCATTGCCACATGATTTTGAACCCTCGAGCCCTACTCCCAAATAGATGGGTGTTCAAGCTTGCCCGGCTCCATGGTAACATTGTGACGTGCTTGCAAATGTCACACCAAGTTATATTTAGTTGTATAGGATGCATCACACCCATCAACCTTATAAGAAAATTTAGGCCCATCCCTTACCCAATGGACACCTTCTATGGCAATGGGGGGGGGACACAATCACATCTAAAATCAAAAAACAGAAACAAAAAACCTAATGTGAGACTTAATATTCTGGATGAAAGTTATCCCCTAAACAATGAAGGTATTGCATAAATAGATAGAAGATTATAACACAAGATCAGGGTATTGCATAGAAAGATAAAATAACAAAAATATAAGCTGAGGGTATTGTTAAACTCTAGTATTGAAATTTGCATAAAATGAAACAAACCCTAAAAACAACAATAGCACCTATAAAGCCTAAAGGTATTGCCTATAGACTTAAACCAAAACAAATGCCCCACCCACCTTTTCGCATGGAGAAGGAAGGTGGGGCATGCAAAGGTTTAAAGACCACAATTAAAGAAGGTATTGGAATCACAAATTTGACAAAAAAAAACCCCACCCATCCCTTCCACTCAAGAAGATGGGTGGGGTACTAATTACAATAAACGAAATTCAATGGTTATGTCACCTCCATCATTATGTGCATGAGCTTCAACATCCTCATTTCCATTCTCTTGCTCCACCAATGGAGCAACATGAACTACATTTTCTTGGTTTTCTACCATCAAGATAGTTCTTTCCAAATCCATTTCAACTTGATCAACATCTCCTTTAGATGTTTCCCCAACATCTTCACCCTCTTACATTTTTTCCTCCTCAACAATCTCACTTGCAACCAATGAAACCACATTTTCAACATTCGTTTGTTGTCCCATCACCCTAGCCTCCAAATGTTCGTCATTCATGAGACCTCCCATGCCATCTACAACATCTACTGAAACTTGTTAAATTGTTCCAACATTCATTGTTTTCTTTTGAGTTTGCATTTAACATAAACACAAACAACATAACATTATTTTAATTCATAATTCATGTTTTGCTCTCTCCATAGTTGTGCGGATGCAAAACAGAGGACCACTAGGAGCCTACAGGCAGTAAGTGAAAAAAAAATGATGATGATGAACGTTTGTTGTTCAACGCAATACGAACACCCATGTTTTTACAACTATGATTAGGTGTTTGGTCTACAACTGTGAAGAAGACGATGAATCATGCTCGTCGACTTCTTTCACTATTGTTAAAAAAAAAGGATGATGATAAACAACGTTGTTGCTCGTTGTTGTTATCTAGAGCTTGTTCTAAAACTTGAAGAGGATGATGAGCATCCTCCTTTAGAGCTACAAAATAAAATAAAAAAGGATGACGACAAACAATGCGATTATTTGTTGTCGTCCTTTCGTTCTTGGAAAACAACGAGAATGATGATGAACAATAACGCCCCTCATCGTTGTTATTGGGTGCCTTCTTTAGAACTTGAAAAGGATAACAAGCTCGTGCTTGTTGTCTTGCTTCACAATTGTAAAAAATAAATGATAACGAGTAGTGTGGCTATTCGTCATCATTCTTTTTTGTGGAAAAGAATCAGAATGATAACGAGCAAGCAGGTTGTTCATCGTTGTTACATGCGCAAGCTTTCGAACTTGAAAAGGACAACGAACACAACTTGTCGTCCTCCTTCATAGCTTCAAAAAAAACAAAAAAAGGAATGATTACGAGCAGTGCAACTATTCTTCGTCATTCTTTTTCTTGGAAAAGAACTAAAATGATTATGAATACTACTATTGCTCATTGAGAAAGAACAATGACAAGCAACGTTGTTGTTCATCATCGTTAATTATGTTTGCTTCGAAACTTGAAGAAGACGACAAGCCTATGTTCGTTGTCTTCGTTCATGGCTACAAAAAAAAATAAAAAAAATAGGATGATTATGAGTAGTGTGGTTGTTCGTCATCATTCTCTTGATCTTGCATAACCATAGGATAACAATGATGAATAACGTATCTGCTCATCATCATTGTATTTCTTTTGCATAATCATAGGAGAACGACAATGAGTAATGTAGCTGCTTGTCGTCATTGTTTCATGCCTACAAAAACACATTAGAACAACGACGAATAGCTGCGATGTTCGTCATCATTTTTTCACATCTTCAACCCCTAGCAAAACGATGACAAATGGCTATGTTGCTTGTCATCGTTTTCTCCTACTTGCAAGCCATAGCAAAATGACGATGAATAGTGCTTGTTGTTGTTTTTTTCCCATTGTTGTGATGTTCGTACAAAGACCACAAAGAAATGATGATGAGTAGTTGTGTTGTTCGTCGTCATTTTTCACACCTGCAAAGCAAGAGAAGAGGATGATGACAGCACGATGACAATGTTGTCATCCTCTTTTTCTCAACCTAAAAAAGGGGGGGGGAGGAGGAGAAGGGAGCTTACCTTTAGGCTCGCACTTCAGCTCCTCTTTCTTTCGCACTCTTGCTGCCACCATGTTGAAGCTCCTGACAATGAGTAGCACTTGTGAAACTCCCATCTCCTCTTGCTTTCGCATTCTAGCTGTCACCACGTTGAAGCTCCTAACAACGAGCAACATTCCTGAAGATTTGGCAATGAAGTTGAGCATAAAAGGAGGTGGGGGGGGGAGGGGGCCAGCAGGATGAGGGAGGTAGGTGGGTTGGTAGGAAGAAGGGGGTAGGTGGGTTGGGGTTTAGGGTTTAGGTTTGGAGGGTAGGTAGGAGCTTCCCAAAAAAAAACTTGGGGTCAGGGGTGGGCCCAAAAAAGCAGTGATAATAAAACTGTTGCCAGAAAAAAAAACTCAGCTACGGAAAAAAAAATCTAGCTGGCAAAAAAAAGGAGCAGAAGAAAAAAAAATCTATTGACCAAGTAAACTGACCCCTGGGGGACAGTTTCATCCCATCCTTGAAATCCCAGAATGGGATTTTTTGGATGGTGCACTGGTGGGTGCTGGCTCACTCAAGCCCAAACAAAGATGAGGAGATTTGGTTGTTGTAATGTTTTTGAATTCTTAAGCCTAAAGTCATGAAACAAAGTAAATTATTTAACTGCACAAATATTTCATGTGAGAATTGGACAAAAAAATTTCAAAAAATGAAAATGCTAATGGCATTGGGCAATGATGTCATCCAACCACCTTTTAAGCAAGGGAGTTTTGTAAAATTCCAAAACTTAAGTTTGGGTATTGACGATGCTCATTTTTCCTTCAAATTTGATGGTGAATAAACTTACCAAGTTCTCGTATTCAACAATATAAACGTCCTTGAGAACCTGACAGCAAAATAAACCCATTTGAGGTCTTTTAATATCATTAAAAGCTGTCACATATTAGAGTTATCCGTAAAGTCAGGAAAAGACAGCACCAGTACCCTGAGTTTGGTCATACACAAGGGTGAGAATTAAAAAGAACCTGCAAAAAAGTACATTAGCATTCAAGGGAGTGGGTGGGAACTGAGAAAAGTATCAGTTTTGATGGTTCCTGAGTTTCACCCTGTCTTTCCTTTTTCCTGACCGCCTCCACTGCTGTTACATAGACTTTGATTGCTCCTACCTGTACGGCTGCTATAATTCCTCTCGAACCTTGTGCATTAAATGCTGAGGTTCAGCATTTCATACTGAGATTTAATAAAATTTCCTTACTTTACGGATACCACTGAAAGAGGGGTTAGGGGGGGCGGGGGCCCAAAGACGGGGTGAAGACAGAGTGAATTTGCGGATATCTCTAATTAGGTCTATCATTAAACTTTAAAAGGGGGAAGGTGCTTTGGTGGTGTCAAAAATACACACACAGTAGACACCATAAATATCTAATGTGTGATTTGTCATCAAGTAAATAAATTCTAGAATTTGATTGGAAACCATGAAAAAAAAATTAATGTGTAGATGGCGTGTCCTTAAGGCCATTCTCAATAAAACCCATTGATTCCCATAGTGGGCCTATCTAGGAAACAAATGTTCAATGGATCCCATGTTTATACTCCACCTATTGATAATGGTTACAGAATGAAGCAATGGATATTCAAGACTGGACCAAAAGTTCTATAAAAAAATAATCAATTTTGGCTATTGATACCCAACAAATGTGGCATTTCAAAAGCAAAACATCCATAGGGGGCAGGCATTACATTTTTCAAAAACTTCAAAACACATGCATTTTGTGGATGAAAATTTTATGAACCTCCAACTAACACTATGCAAATCTTATTACAAGGTCCTAACAAAAAAAATTCAAGTTTTGTACTCTAAATTGATTATGCAATTTAAATGGACCAGAAAATTGATGCAAATGACTTGAATTTTTCTTCAAAAAAAAAGTGACACAAAGTCCCTTGAAAGACATTCTTTGACAAAATATCTTCAACATAACATTTAACATAATTTGTACCATTTTGTGACATGTTCATTTTATGTCTATGCTTATGAATGGAACTGTCTAAAATGCCTCCTAGTGACAAAGAATGAGGATTGTATCACAAATAACACACCCAACAAATACACTAGGAAATTTCTGTTAGTGAGGTGGCCACTAGAATGTTGTCAAAAGGTTCATATACATACGTTCTAGTCCTGATGGAACTTAGATAACACAACTAACATTCAAGATTTCGTTAATTATTTCAGGAGTCTAAATTGAAAACTATTTCCCAATTTCATTTGAATACCATAGCACAGTGGCAACTTCAACAAATTGTTTTTGTTGGACAATTGATTAATTTTCGAGATTTCTCAAAATAGAATATACCCGAAGATTCAATATTTTCCACAAATTTCATTCCTTTGAAATAATTTGAAATTTGAAAATTTTAACCTGTCTGAAAATAATATAATTATTGTCGAATCTGCTAAGGTAATATTATGGTATACACAAGGATATGCACTATGTACACCAACTAATGTAATTATTGTTGTTGCTAGGTGCTCTTATGTTCAACTTGGGTCTGTGGATCTTTTACTTAGTATTTAGTGTGTTAAATTCATTCATATAGTTTGTCAACTATATTGTCAAGAAATGGTCTACAAGAATATACTTTCTTTTCATCCAACAAGAGAAAGTTGGGATTCAAAAGGGCAGTTTATGTGTAAACCAATTCCTATGTTGAAACATGGGTTGAATGGCAACTAGTTTAGTTTGCTATCTTTGAAAGGGTTGTTGCATTTGGAGTTTGCTGAAATGCAGATTCCTGTCCACATATGATTCATATCCAAACATGTTGGTGAATAGATTTTATGCCAATCTGTGCAGGCATAATAACAAAAGTACATACGTTGTTCTAAGTACTTTAGAATTCCAGGGCAATTGGGTACTTACACCAAATCTGACATGCATTTTACAGAGCAATCCAAAAACCCAAAAAAAAGTTGAAGTATAAGAAGTGGCATGAGTTTATTGCATAAACAATGGAATGTTGTGCAAGTAGTCAGAATTCCAAAGCTTAATGAGAGAGCCTTTCATGTCCCAACTCCCCCTCCTCCTCCTCCTACCACATGGCTTGTTTTGGCATGAGAAAGGAAAGACAACATGAAGTAATAGTTCCAAGAACAGCGTTTTTTCTATTGCAAATTCGATTGTCAAACAATGAGAACATATTTGGAACATTCTTGTCGACTGATTTGTTAAAGGATGTGAAAAGATTTGTTGATGCAAACCGCACAGATGGGAAACAAACTTATTCTTTGGCTATCCCCTTTCCACGAAAGACATTTTGTAAATCAGGTTTGTGGATTTTGTTGAAAATCAGTATTTTGTTTTTGCAATTTTTTTAAAGCCTCATATCATGTATGCTCTAAATGTTGTTTTTTTCCCTTAAGTCTTTTCTTATTTGTTATTATTCATCTTTATTTTATTTTGCACTTTGAATGTTGTGGGTTTCAAAAAGTGAAAATTTTATAAAATACTTGCAGATATGCAAAAAACCTTAGAAGATTTGGGCTTGGGTGCTCGATCTGCACTAGTATTGGTGCTTTCTCCCACAATTTGTTCTCGTGCAAAAGCATGTTTGCCAACTGTTTGGTTTCGGAAGTGCTTGCCACCAATCAATGTGTGCAAAAATGGTTGCAATTCACATATTATGGACCTTTGTTGCATATTGAATCCTTGTGGTTGCTTGTATTATAACTTTCGGGCTCGCCAACAAGTTTTGGCAAGTGCTTCAAGAAGCTCAAATAGTAAGTAAGCTCAACTTTCGAATTTGCAAATTGGTAGGATCCTACTTTAGTGTGGATGTCAACGACTCAAATAAGTTCCCATTCAAAGTGGTTTCATGCTTTCATAGGAATTTTTATGAAAGATTATCTATGAATCCCATGGTTTACATTGTACCCATCAATTCACATGGTAAAAGCATTCAACCCAATCAAATATCTTCCTTGATTCATATCAATGAACATCGAGTGTGTGTGATAGATGCAAACACAATGCAACAAGCCTCTTCAAATGATATTTCATTTTCTTTTTTGCCTTGGAGAAAAGGAACACAAAAAGGGAAAAACAAGTTGAATCAAGCAAAAAGGCTTGGGAAGTAATGGCAATGTTCATAATCTCCAACAAGGCACTCCAAAAGAGCTTCCTCACAAAAATATAAAGTATTAGAATCAAAACTACATTCATTTTGGTGTACAAGATTTTTTTGTGAAGGATTAATAGTGGGCAAGCCTATGTTGAAAGAGCTTATAAGGTCCTAAAATGTACAATCTACATTGATTTGAAATGTTTTTGTTGATCAACGTGACAAAAGACAACTACAAGGGAATTGACATGAAATGGAACAAATATTGAATTCAAGTTTAGGTTTTGTTGGCATTACATGAATACTCAAGTTGAAAAGAAGTGTGATTCCATAATCAAATCAGTCTTTCTATTTTCTCCACAAATTCCACAAATTATAAATCAAGACTTTTCAAAAAATCATTGATCACACGTTAATATGGAATAGACCATAATGAAAGATGATGAACACAAATAATATTTTATGTTGATTTGACAATGTTATGATAGAAATTACATGTCATGTAGTCTTTGAGATCATTGCAAAAGTCCCTAGGCACATTGTTTTCAAACAATTTAAGGTAGTTGATGTGATCACAATCCAAATGATTATTGAAATCATGGTTTTTTCTCTTTGAAAATGTACCAAATTGGGATTCAATTTGGCCCAATTTTCTTGAATTAATGTTTATTTTTCCATGAATAATTTTTTTTGATTTGTTTATTTCCATTGACCATAATTAACATTCAGTATCATTATGGTCAATTTAACAAATTTGGGTAGTTAAGAAGCTTTAATCGTCCATCTTTATGAAAAATTCTTATTTACTTAACCATACCATATTACTTTTCACACAAACAAGAAAATTTTCAAATAGGTTATCCTTGCATGATTTATATATGAGTTTTGAAGGTTATAACTTAAATGTGAATAAGGTTGATGCCTTGAAATTCCAAATTACAATTGAGGTGGAGGAAAAAAAATCAACAAATAATAACAAAATAAATTTGACATTTTGGGCAACTAATTGGGGGGGGGGCACATGACATTTATAGAAAATAATTTAATTTATGTTGGAATGGTATAAAAATTACTATGTTTATGAATTAATGATTATTAAAGGGGCAAATTATCATGTTGGTCATGAAAAGAAGCATAGAAACATAAATAGCCAAACACAAAAATACAAATATTCATCCATTTTTTTACTTACATTGAACCTTAATTCACTTAACAAGGGATCTATATTGGTTTTGTCTTCGATATCAATATTGAAAACCATTGGTATGGTAATGTTGTTTGCATATAGCATGTAAACATTTGGTCATTAAGGTAATTCTTAAAATGAATTCAACGCACCTATTTGACCAAAATCATTGGGCATATATTTTTTCTTTGCATATTATTCAATGGACATGTGTTGAAATGGCGAAGGTATTAAGGTAAACAAGTTGATGATTGAACACTTAGTGTGTTAGTTAGCTTTGAATTTTACAAAATGCCTCCTTTGTTTATAATGTTTGAAAATAAAGTGTAGAGGAGTAGAAGGTGCACCCAACGCCCTTTAAATTGTTTAAATCAAATCAAAATTGAAGAAGTTATGCCCCTCTAAAAATTTGGTGGTAAAAAATGACCCAAGAAAAACTCTAAACATATCAAAGCTCAAGAAAATTTACTTACTCACCTATAACCAAACAAATATATCATCTTTTATGGACATTTTTAATCGTATCATCATAATAGATGAAAGTTTCAAACCCACACATTTACAAAGTAACCATTAATTTTGACTATGTGGTCAGGATCATCACAAAAACTAGGGCTACAAATTAACAATAATGGGAATAGAAGCTCATGTTCACCAAACTGCTATAAGTATGTGGCCACGGCTATGGGCATGGCAAACTTGTTATGCATTTGTGGGCGCCAAATTTTTTGGACACCCGTCACTAAGAAACATAACTCCACACTGGGCATCGATTTTCTTGCACATTTGTTAAGTAGAAGTGAAAGCTTTCTACTTTTGCTTTCTACCACAACGATGGTTTTTAAAGGTTTGATGCCAACAAATGTTAGTTTTCTTGGACATCTATCACCAGGAACAATGGGCATGGGTTTTCTTAAAGGCTTGTAGTTAGGAAGAAGCAGCAAGCAATGCATCACATGCTAGATGACAACATCAATAAGAAGAAGCGCATTAGTAAGAATAACACATCACCATGAAGAAGATGCACTTGAGCTCGTTTGAATGTTACTACAAATTTTGGTTGTATTTCATGTTTTTGAAACTTTCAATTCCAAGCTCCATCATTGCTATAGCCTACCTAAATGTTGCTTTAAATTTTGGTTGTATTTCATGTTTTTGAAACTTTCAACTCCAAGTTCCATCATGTTATAACTTACCTGAATGGTATTGCAGATTTTGGTTGGATTTTGTGTTTTTGAAACTTTCAATTCCAAGCTCCACCATTGTTGTAGCCTACTTGAATGTTGCTACAAATTTTGGTTGTATTTCATGTTTTTGAAACTTTCAATTCCAAGTTCCATCATTGTTGTAGCTTGCATTGGTATTATAGGCATGTTTTTGAACTTTGAGCTTGAAATTTCAATGTTGTTAAAGCTTATTTAGGTTGTATGGACATGTTCTTATAATTTTACCTTTGAAACTCCATCATTGTTGTGGCTTGCATTAGTCTTCTGTACATGTTTTTGAAACTTTGAACTTAGAATTTCAATATTATTGAAGCCTATTCTAATCTCCTAGTCTTCTAAGTGTTTTTGAGGTGCTTCTACTTGGTTCGCATTTAGGTGATCCTAGATCATGTTCTTTTTTGGTTTTGGTCCCAGTGGTGACCATATGTATTTTTATTAATTAATCATCAAAAGGCAACAACCTTGCTATTCGACACCTTCTTACTTACTGTTTAGCTCGTGCTTGTTGCCTAACCTATTGTTGAACCCAAGTTGTGCATCCAAGATTGTCACCTATGTACCTATATGATTTGTTCACATGCCCATTTGAAAGTTATGGTGGAATTTATCATCAACTTCCTTGATATTTGTTGGAGTCCAAGCTACAGTAAATTGTGCTCTAACACGCTTTTCAATAATTCTTATAGCTACTCTATGTACTACAATCCCCAATTCTACTATTCTTTTGGTTTGTTTATCTTATTTTGTTTTTTTTTTCCTTCTTTGATTTCCTCTACAACTACCTTGTCCATGGTTTTTTCCTTAGAATGTTCAAATATTCAATAGAAATCACAACATGTGACTAAAAATAATCAACTAATGGATCATTTCCCCTTGTGCATCTTGTAGGTAAATGAAGTAATGAAAGCAAATTGTGCAACCTCGTGGCTTCTTGAGTTACATTTGGAGGATTCTAGGTTTCTGCACCAACTCAAGAGTAATCTCATTTAGGTTTACAATCTCCTCTAGCTATTTTTCTATCATAGTAGGGTTTTGAAGCATTTTTACATAGTAGCGTTGGTCAAATTCTAACTTGTTGGTAGGATGATCTTCAAATGTTGTTTGATGGACTAATGTTTCAACTATACGGAAAAGTTCTACAATAACAGATTCCTCCCTCCATCATTGACTTTGATCAATTTTTTCATCTGATGTGTATTCCTCTTGATAATTTCAATGGTTTTTTATGCTTGTTGTAATGTAAATTTTTGAAGGTTGAGTTATGTTGTCCATTACCTTGGGGTTGAAAGGCCAAATACATGTAGCCTTGAACCCAACCTTGATGTTTTTCTTTGTGAAAGATTGATCTATGGCCTAGTCTACCCATCCAGCCATAGTGATTTTATCTGGTTCCATGTGATTGTTTTTAAACATAATTGCATTCTTGACCTTTTTTAATGTTGTTTTAAATGGCTTGAAATAATACACATTTAATGGTTATAGAGCATGTGATGTATGAGATGGTAAAGTAATCATGTTTAACCCAAACTCTTGTCCATGTTTTATTACTTTTAGGGTAACATGACTACCATGCCCATCCAAAACTAACAAATGTCGATTGGTAAGAGACACTCCACCTACAATAGACTTATTAAAGAAAGTGGAGAATTCCTTGAACAAGAAAGAAGACATCCAAGCTTTTTTTTGCATTGCCATGCAAATTATTAGTTTGTAAACTCCAATGTAATCATCTTGCAATCTTTTGCCTCTGAAAATGTAGAACATTAGTAAAACACCTTTAGCAAAATTTATTGCACAATTTATAGTTAACCACTCCTAAGACTTGGGGATGGTGTTATAAACTACATTTGATCCTCTCCTAGTTAGAACCCTTGTTCCAAATTGTTTACCGGCCTAAATTTATGTTTCATTTGAATTCCATACATGATTTGTAGTGTAATTGTGTTAACTATGTAATGACTAGATGTCGCAACCCCACTTTGGGCAAAGTGGGAGAATGCAACTCCCACTCCCAAAAATGAAGACTTAGAGTCCTCCGGGACTCCTGAAAATTCAGAAGACGATTTGAGGCGTCAAATCTCCTCTCTTTGGCACGTTCTTTATATCAATGGAAAGCTCTTGAAGAGTAGATGTCCAAAATGACCTCGCATTGCCCATTTGGACATTTGCAGCCCAAGTTATGGGCAAAAGAAGGGCCGGGAGTCAAACTGTCAGTTTGACTCCCGACCACTAAAAGTCGGTAATCGACCTCTTCCCAACGTCGCCTAAAAGAGTGTGACACGAAGTTGAAAAGCTCTCGATGAGAGCTACAACTTTGGTTTAGGAATTGTCCCAATCCAAATTCGGAGCGAAGAGATATGGCCGTCCAAAGTCCCGGGACTCCAACCCAGGACAATTTTGGGACTCCCACTTGGGAGTCTTGGGGAAAAAGGCCATTTGGATGTGGCCTCAACGGAGAGCTGTAGAAAATACTATATGGGGGAAGGTGGTGGCTTCCCCTGAGTTCGGGCCATGGTGAGTCAAGTAGTCCAAGTTACCCGTGGCTTGTCCCAACACCCAAGGGTGTTCTCGAATGTGAGCTAACCCTTTTGTGGTTGGTTTTGGATGCATATTCGTGTTTGATCTTCTAGTCCATCTTCCTAGTCTAATCCCGAGACTTCTAGCACGCCCCTCTACCCCTTTCTAGTGCTGGAAGTCGGGAACGCCCCTCAAGTCCCAACTTTCCGCAACTACACAAAGTTGAACCTTCAAGTGGGTTTAACAAGGGACTTGGGAGTGCGTCACTAGAAGTTGGTTTTAAATGAACTGCAGGAAATAGGTGTTTATCCTTGTGCTCTATAGACTTCCAATCCTTCTGCTTCTCAAATGCTCACTTTTAGGTGTCTCTATTTGAACTAATCCCACCAAATATTGCATAATATTCCATTTCGGAATGGTGTATCCCTTATTTGAATTAAATTTGCAACTTTCATCTTTAATTGTTGTAGGGTAGTCCACATTTTTACATGTCTAAGGTCCATTTCATCACTACAACATCTTATTTTTTTTATAAGCACACCTCTTGGCCCCATATTCTTAAATTTGGTTTTTCCATTTAGGTGGTTAGTAATGGAGCTCATTGGGATGTTCCATGACTTGCTAACCTTCTTTAGGGAATGTGTTCCTCTTTCAATAACATCCATTGTTACTTTTAACGCTTCATCTGTCCATGTGCCTATTTTGGTTTTTGGAGTCATTCGATTCACTTGTGCTGCTAATATTTTGTTTTGTGGGTTAGAAGTAGGGGGAAAATTTTCCTTGTTACCTATAGGGTTTGTTATTGCAAATCCAACATGCTGCTTCGTCTCCTATGAAGGACTCTCAAGTTCATGATTATTTATTTCTTCCTAGTCATAGTTTCCAACAACTTGGTGGAGTGCATTTATGCCCCACTAATGGTATGCCTTTTTCTTCCCTATAAACAACCCAAGAATCCAAAAAGTGTAGTAAATCTGAAAATTTTGTTATAACATGTTTAAAGATTTCTATAGTAAAATAATAACTTATAAAATTTTGCAAAATCATCTCAATATAAATCAACATATTTTGTTGTTATGCATGCAATGGGGAGAAATGTGTAAGAGCGATTGATATGACTTAGCTGATCTCTAACTCTCTTGAAGCTCCTTGATGCAACATTTTGAACTATGGATTTTTTTGATCCAATGGTAATCTAGATAGTTTTCGAACCTTTAATTGTAAATCTGGTTTACAATTTGAACTTGTATGTTTGATGTTAATCCCTTTTCTAGATGCTCTACTTTCATTTTTTGCAAATCTACTTTTGAACCTAATTTTTGCTCTTCTCCATGCTCCATTTTCACCTTTTGCAAATTTACTTTTGAATCTAGTTTTTACTCATCTACTTCCTTTACTTTCTTTTTGAGACTTGTTTTTTACAAGTAAACTTTCAAACTTGGATTATTATTATCTACATGTTCTATTGTCACTAGCAAATCAAAATTCCTCGCCACTACAACATTAAAACCTAGGAATTCTAAGCAGAGTTGGAATTGTTTTTTTATTTTAGCTCTTAGAAAGGACACACTTGGAGCTTAGATTAAAAGTAGAAAATGATGTAGCCTCCTCATTTGATGTAAGCTTTGTTATAGTTTAAACTTTGATTTATGCCTTTTTATTTTTAGAAGGAATGTTCAATTTTTATGTATAGTAGGAATCTTTGGGGTTATAAATGTGGTGCCTTTAAGGATTCAAAGAAAGAATGTCCTTTGCTTATCCTTGTGCATTGTATCCTTGTTAGGTATAGGGTTTATTAATGAATGGTTTCATGCCCTTTAATGTGAGCCTAAACCCCCATAACCAAACAATCAATTTTTTATTTGCATTTTGCTTACGTTAATTCTTTGAAAAATAGTTAAACCAACCTTTAAACCCACCCAAGTATGTGCATTACAATGGGATAGTCCTCCACCATAACCAAACATGACTACATATGACATTGTGCCTTTTTTTTTTTTGTTATTGCTTTTTCCCATGCCCATAATTGCACCCAAAAAAAAAGATTTCATTTGAATTATATGAAAAGATCAAACATATTTTTTCAAGACTAGGCGTTCAATTATAAGGTTTTATTCAAACACTTGCACAAAGGACTACAACCATTTTTTCATCCCACTTTTTTCTCACTTTTTTCATCCATCAGGAGAGTGGCCATGGGCTTTTACACTGAACCAGCACCCACCGGTGCAACCATGAAGGATGAATGGTAAGTGGTCAGGAAAATAGTGTTCTGTTGCATTCAGGTTGCCTAGCTAACCATGGTGGTTAGCTCAGTTGCTCTTTTTTCTACCTACCTACTAACAATCCACAAGCAGGTTGTTAGTAGGTAGGTAGTAAAAACAGCCATTACCTATGTATAAACCATCCACTTACCTAGTAGTTACCTATTTTCCTACCTATCTACCTATACATGAGACCTACAGAATTGGGTTACCAAGGGTGAAACCAAATATTAACTCAGTTGAGGTTCATCCACAACTGAGTAATAAGGGGCATCCACTGGATGGTGCCCTGGTGGGTGCTGGTTCACCGTGGCCGTATGGATGGAATCTCTCTCTCCCTGACCGGGGTCAGAGCAAATAAATGAAGGGAACTCATTTTGAGACGTCGTTTGGGGACGTGCTTGTCTGTTAGCCAGCTCTCCCAAGAAGCAAATGAGATGCGACCTAGATTTGAGGACCACATTGAAGGCGTGAGAGTAAAGGCTGTGTCAGCAGAAGGGGATCTCGATTAGGACGTGGATTAAGCGAGCCAGTCCGCGCCATGTCAAGTCGTCTTCCTCCCTCGCTCTCTCCTTCCCGCTGTTGCCGCTGCGAAAGTGGCGGAGTTCGTCTTTGCTGCTCTTCTCGCATCCTCCGCCCGCCGCCCGCCCTAACCAAAGCTCAAGGAAAGCTGGAACGCTTTCAAGAGCAGCAAGGAAGAAAAAAAGAGTGAAAAAAACCTGCACCCACAAGCTCGATCTGTTGGAAAAAGCTGGAAGACGTGGGAACAGTTTTGACTCAAGAGCGCTCGTTGTAGAGTTGAAGGAGGTGGAAGAGGAGGGAGAGGCGGCGTTGAAAGCTTTTGTAGGCTTTGGATTACTAGGCAAGGTGCAATGCGTAGTAAGGGATTGGGGAACAAAATAGATTCCTGGAAACCGTGTACTACTACGGTTAAGGTGGCGGATCCCTTCTGCAGTTTGAATGATGAGCTCTTGTTGAAGATTCTTCGGCGATTGTCGTCCGCGGCGCCGCATTATGGGTTGGTGTGCAAGCGATGGATGCGTCTGCACGGCCAGCTGAGACATTCCCTACGGGTACACGACTGGACGTTTCTCGAAAGCGGGCGAATGATGTACAGGTTTCCGAATCTGACGGATGTGGATCTGTCTCTAGCGTGTATTGTCACCCCGCGGGGCGAGAACAACAACAACAAGGGCTCAGCTGCCATTCTTCTCACCCATCAAGGACTCACTGTCCAACTCGGGTATGATGCTGTCGACCCCCCGTCCATTGAACGCTGTATAGAGGAGCAGCAGTTGTCTCCGGCCAAATTGGACAATGGGCTCAAGCTCCTGGCCGACGCTTATCCCGGATTGCAACGGCTTTGTGTTGTTGATGTGAGAAGAGACAACTACTTCGGACGTGCTCGCTCCATGTCCCGCACTCTCACCAAGGAACGCAGCCTCAAAGTAGTGCCCCGCAGTAGTGCAGAGCTAGATCAGAAGACAGAGAAAGACGACAGTCCAAAGCTGGAAGCTAAGCATGGAGGAAGCCACAGGAAAACAAAATCTATGTCAGCTGCAGACAGACCCTTCTTCCCTGGGGGAGGAGGAGGAGGAGGAGTAAATGTGTTGGAGACTCTGTCAGAAACAACGCTAGATGTCGCGGCAGCAGGGGAACAATTTGTTGCAAGGAAGAAGAAACAACCAGGGCAAGAGACAGGAATTGCAAGCATAGCGAAGAATTGTCCATTGCTGCAAGAGCTAGAGCTTTACCAGTGCACAGATGAGACCCTGAGAGCAGTTTCTGCTTGTGAGAATCTGCAGATTGTGAGGTTGATAGGCTCAGTGACAGGTTTCTATCACTGCACATTCACAGACATCGGTCTCACCATCATGAGCCATACCTTCCGCCGTCTAGTGAGGTTGGAGCTCAGTGGATGTGAGGCTAGCTATGAAGGGATTTCTGCTATTGGGAAATGTTGTATCATGTTGGAAGAGCTCACTCTTTCCAACAAAGGCTTCTATGAGGGTTGGGTAGCAGCTTTGTCTTTCTTGAGTTGTTTGAAAACGTTGCGCCTTGAAGGGTGCAAGCAAATTGATCGGAATCCAGGTCCAGTTCAGCTGCTGGGTCGTTGTTCTGCCATTGAACGCTTGCATCTGGAGCGTTGTGATCTTCGGGATCGAGTAGGATTTGCTGCATTGCTCACCGTATGCACAGTTGTGAAAGAGCTGGAGTTTCAAGATTGCTGGGGACTGGATGATGAGACCTTTAGTCTTGCAGCTAACTGTAGGAGAGTGAAGCTGCTAGGGCTTGAGGGTTGTTCTCTGGTCACCACTGCAGGAGTTGACAATGTGGTGCAAGCTTTCAAGGATTTGCAGAGACTTCGGGTTACCTTCTGTGATAACATCCGGGATTCTGAGCTCAGCCCTGCTTTGTGTGACCGTGTTTTGACACTCAAGGAGTTTTCATGGCGACCCGACACCAAGTCTGTTCTTGCTGCAGGTCTTGCCGGCACAGGTGTTGGTCAGAAGGGAGGAAGGTTTTTCAGAAGAGCATAATAACAAAAGAAGAGCTTGCCATAGAGGGTTGCAGAAATCTTGTGCTCTTTTTTCTTATTTCTGCTGAGCACCCAACCCATTTTATTCAGGATTTTTTCAGAATTCCTGGTTCTTCATTCCTGGTGAACCCTTTATATGTAACAAACATGTGTCTGCAGTTTAGGGTTTAGGGTTCTTTCAAAATGTATGAATGCTTGTTCAATATGTAGACATTTCTGCTTTGAAAATCTGTGGATGCTTATTCCAACAGTGAGTATGTCTGGTTATATTGCAGGCTCATGAACTCTCACGCCATTGTTGGGTATCTCTGTTTTACAGGCAATCTGCACTTACTGTGTTTGTTTGATCCGAACAGAATCCCTGGAGTACGTCTTCAAATGCTTGTAGATTACATGTAATGGGTTATCCAGAACTTTACACTTCTAAATGCTTCTCATCTTTTCTAGAATCTGAGGCAAATAAAGATTATCAACACAAGTCTTTTTTACTACTTGTCCTTGGATTTGAATGCTGGATCTGTTGGATGAGTGTGACTTGGTCCTACTATGAGCTGGTGCTCGCAACCGAGTTTTGGAGAACTTGAAATATGTTCACCCACATGGTTTTCTGTAGTTAGTCTTCTTTTGACAGAAGAAGATTTGTTAATTGTACTGATACTCTCTCAAGGCTATGCTTGAGGAGATTTCCAAGTGAGTTGATCGGAAGACTGAAGCAAACCGGAGGGTCTATCTAGAAGCTGGAGAAGGGCTTTGATCTCTTGGGTTTTTAGCATGCTCCACAAATGGTATTCATACTGTGTGAAGTGGAAGGGGGAAGAGGTCAGTTGCAATACAGATGCATAGGCACACCTGGAACTCATAGAAGATGGAGATGATTTTGATTCAGTAAGATTGGAGATGCATATGCCAGGCTCATGGATTGAACACCGGGGCTCATGGCTTGCACAGCCACCACAGATGCAGCAGCCATCTGAACGAGCTGACCCTAATGGAGCTTGTTATGACAACTTTGTGATCAACAATTGGTGGTGTAGGGAAGAGCTTTTGCTATTGAATTGTGCAGCTTGGAATCCTTGGAAAGCCTGACAGCCCAGGTGAGATTTGGAACTTGATAGTTACAGGTTGCCAACTACTGTCTGCAGAAGGTCACAGAAACAAATTGCATTAGCACCCTCAAGGGCAACACACCATTTTTTTTGAAAGCTCTTCCAACATATTTGATGTCAAATAAATCATGTATGGAGATAGAGAGGCCTGTCTGCACCATTGATTGGAGGCTTGGACTCTGGAGCTTGACTGAGCAAAGGACAGTAAGTGGACAGCCGCATTGCAAATTTGCTTGTGAGGATGATGGAGCTGCTGCCCAACTCAATGCATATTGTAAGACCCAATCCTGCACCAATTGTGGCTTCTCTCCATGTCATGAAGCAGATGTGATTTTTTCCTTTCAAACAATTCTTCATCAGTAGCTGAACTGGTTGCAGTTTAGAAGCAGTGCATCCGTGATTGCATTAGTGGTTGCACGTGACAGTGGAAGTGGATTGAGTGATCACTGCATCATACAGCAAGATGGAGATAAGATATAAAAGAGTCAACAAGGTTGGGATGTCTCTTTCTCAAGCTCTTGGAGTTCTCGTTGGGTATTCTTAGATTTGATTCTGTGCATTGTGGGGTCAGAGCAAACTATCAAACTGCAACAATTGCCTTTTTGGAAACTGAATTCTCCATTCCTTTTTTTCTCCTTCATGAAATTTGTGAAAACAGATTTCCTTGAAGATGAAGGACACCTGCAGTTTGTTCTTAATTTTTACAATGTTTGCTTGGACAGTACCTCCTATTGTTATTGGAAAACTAATTGAAGGCCTCTCTCTTTGCTCTTGGGGCTACTCACTCCTGCAGGTGAGGAAGATACAACAACTCATCAGACCTTGAGCATGTTGATCAGAAGAAGCACAAGTATCATCAGCAGCTGCATTGTACTTTGCAACGGAGACCATGATTTTGGAAAGCATCACTTGTTCCATCTTTGAAAAGATGGTATGATTTTCACACCTGGAAGCTCTAATTTTTGTGAAGCTGTTCTCAAACAATCACAAACAATTCCAAAGTTGGGTTGAAACTTGAAACTAAAGGGTATGTACTTCACACACACACACACACAATTGGGAAGGAAGCTTTTAAATGTTTTTCAAATGTTATTCATGTTTAGGGAAAATAAATCCTCCTCCTGCAGGAAGGATTGCTATGCAATAAAAATTAACTAAAGAAAATGGCAATTTTTTTGAATATTTTGATTCAATAACTGATAATCTAAAAATGATTTTCAAGAAATAAATAGTTTATCTCTACAGCTACATTTTGAAGGATGGTTTCATAGGTTACTCCACTACCAACAGAAAATATTTTTTATGTGTGATTGGTTGTTTCATTAGTATAATATAATAATTACTATTATGTTTTTGTGATTGGCCATCTCTCTAGTTGGTCACCACATGCACAACCAAAAAAAACACACCAATTTTGAGTCCAATTTTGAGTCCACATCTTTGATTCCTTATATGGGTTCACACAAATTAGTTTAATTCATATGAGTAAATCAGCATTTATACAATCATGCACTGTTGCAACCTAATTGTGTTACTCAAGTTGGGAAATTATTTTTGCTTGATACATGTTAAAAATCTATGTTCTCACAGCACCCTCGGGCAGGTGCCCTCAGGGGCCCAAATGCTGGATTGGCTTCCCTCTACTGCATGGATAATCAGCAACAAACTATTTGTGCTGGTAATTACTCTTCTCTCCTTGCAGATTCATGCAAAAGGATAGCCAGTAAAGTACTTATTTCTAAACTGCAACCAAGTTCCCTGGAGCTTCTGTATCCTGCAGTGTAGGAAGACTAACATCTAATCATTCTGAAGACTCATGACATCTAACATGTGTGTTATGAAAATGTGTATTCCTAAACTGTGAATGGTAATGGTTTTGTACTCATGGATGACCTTATTAGTATGTTGTAATTTAGGAGAAAATAAACCCCCTATCAATGACCTACAAATTCCCACTTGACAAGCTCTCAACATGGCCAACAAGTTCATTAGCTGATCTAGATGAAGTTGTTAGCTCCTCACTGTATTTCCAGAGTCTGGCTGCCAACTCCATGTCCATTGACTTTCGGGTTGCTGGTGGTGATATGTTGCAATCCACAAAGTATTCTCCTGTAATGCCCTTAAGCCCTGCATTTGTAGCCACATAACATGAAGTTGCAGCTGCCTGCACAAAACAGCCAAAATTAGTAGCTCACATGGGGTTCCATTTAATTCTACATCATGTTTCACTGTTACCCATAATAGCTGAAAACAAGTAATGACAGACCAGGTCACTGCATAAATTGGTCACCCAAAGTTGCAGAACCAAGAGGCTTCCCAGTCCTTGGAACCATCATTCCCATGACTTGATGCCAGTTTAGAAAAATCCATCTTCAGAAAAGAGGCAGTAGCCCTACAGATGAAGAGGCTCAATCACACATTGTTGACAACTTCACCCACCATTTTTTTCACATACATCCCAAGTCCTCAACATATTGTTATTCAAGGAGTACAAGATCCACACTCCAAGATTCACAGAATTTCAGCACTCCTGTATCTGGAGAATCAAGCTACTACAGGCCATAAGGGACCTTTGATACTCTCATTTGAGGAAGACATGCATATTCCAAGTCAGTGTATCTACCCTGCACTTCTGACCATAGCACAGTTCTGAGCAAACCAACAAATCATGACTCATCATCAAGTAAAGTAAGCAATATGTGAGAGGCTGGCTTGACAGAAAGTATTTGTGCATTGAATCTGACAACTTAGAACATTTTGCAGCATTTCAAAGAAATTAGTCAAACTGCATGGAGTCATACCTGAGGAATGCTTTTCAGGAAGCTTGAGGAAACCCAGAAACATAGATCTGCCATGAAGCAAACTTGCACATTATTCTCTTGCAAAAATTATGTCAATTTCTAAATCATACACTCCACTGGCTTGGCTCAATGTATAATTGGTTAGAGTACCTTTGTCTTGTCAGTAACTTGAATTTTGTTCATATGTTTCCTCTTGTTCATGACTTACTAGAAGATAATCCTGCAGGAATATGAGATTTGTGAAGCATGGAAGCCAGTTGTTACCTTCAACATATTTGTTAAAAGAAAAAGGAAGTTCGCCCTTGCCAAAATTTGTGTCAATGCAGCCAGGGTGCAGCACATTGGCAGTCACATTTGCTCTTTCTGCCTGCATCACCTCAATAAATGGCCCCTTCCATGAATTAGCCCTCAAACATGAAGTTTTCATGCTATGTAATTCAAATAAGGTGCTTCAGTAGGTCCCCTGCAGTCAATTTATAATTTGTTTCCTAAAGCAAAGAGTACACACCTGTAGGCGTTTGGCCAGCTCCTTAGTGTGAAGGACATTACATAACTTGGATTGTCCATATGCTGGAATTGACCAATAGCTGCACAGTTTCCATTCAACAACTCACTAAAACAAACCTTCAACTTCTCTCTCCAGGGTATTCCATAAAAGGATGTCATTTCACTTGTCTCTCCAAGCTGTTCTATAGATGGATCTCCTTCAGTTTGTCTCTCTAAATTATTGTCCGATTCTTTTCATTCAACTTGTTTCTCCAAGGAATTCTACAGATGCATCTCATAATCATACATTAGACGAGAATGAGGAGCTATGAGAACTGCAGCTGGTATATTGTCCTCCACACCCATTGACATAAGTAACAGGTTGCAGGCACAATGTAATTCAGTTGTGCCATCAAGGAGTTCTTTGTCACAAATTTGCATTTTGGCACTGAGGTTCGGATCTGGTAGGGTCAAGGTTTCAAGGCTATTTATTGTTGGTAAGATTCTTGTTTACCTCTTTGCATCATGTAACCTATCAAACTGAATTGCATCCCTATAAGCAACTCGAGTGGCTTCTGATCCCACCACTACAATCCGCCCCTCTATTCCACTCTTGTCTGCAGTTTCTTTCATTCTTTCCAAGAGCAGGTTCGTGAGCAAGAAATGCCCTGCATGCATGTATGTATTCTCCAACATGAAATCTCAATTCCTCATTGCTGTATTGACAATCCACAACAACCTCCATGCTCTAACTTACAAAGAAAGTGCAGATAAGAGGTGAACTAGTAGACAATTTTTGCAATTGCCCAAGTCCTTGCTCACAAGTGGAATCAGCTGGAAGACGACAACTTACCCAAGTGATTGGTAGCAAAGGTTCTTTCCAGGCCATCTTCTGTCAGTTCAAATTTCTTTGACAGCAACCCTGCATTGTTTCTTCACAATCCACAACTCATTGTGAGTTCCACAAACTGTCTAGCAGAGAAAGATTTGTGACAAGTGCAGGTTCCAACAGAGTACAGTTGCTGGATTTTCAAGCAGTTTCCTGTGAGATCAAATTTCTTCAACATCAAACCTGGATTGTTTCTTCACAATCCACAGCTCATTTGTGACTTGAACAAACTGTCTAGCAGAGAAAGATTTGTGACAAGTGCAGGTTCCATGAGAGAGTTTCAATTGCTGGTTCAAATCATTAGCACAAGAGGAAAAAAACTTTTGAAAGTTCCAAACCCCAACCATAGCCGACATGCAGACGGAAAGTCGCGGTTTCGGGAGCACATCTGCTTACACAAGAATGTTGAGAGGGAGGTCTCGGGAAAGGAATTCCGCTGCAAAGACACGGACTGACTTCAAGGACGCCAAATTCAGGTGAATGAATTCCAGACGCGCACTCGGAGTTTCCTCGAGAATAAGAGACATCACTTTCTGCGCTTTCTCTGCATTCCTGACCGCAAGAACAACACGCGCCCCTCTCTTGGCCAACACTCTTGCTACCTCTTGACCAATTCCCGACGTCGCTCCTAAATTCATTCCATTTACACTCAGAATCTCTCTCTAGAGTAACACAATCTCCAACACAGGATTCCATCACCAAAAAACAAAAACAGAAACAGGGAACCAAGAAAATCGAAAACAGAAACAAAACAAGAACAAGAACAACAAAACAGGGAACGACAAGGAGAGCCTGAGCAAGAAAACATCAATTTTTTAAAGTTTTTTCTATTTTGCTGCACTTTACCTGTGACGATGGCTGTATATGCCTGCAAGTCGAGACCTTCAGTCACTTGTTCGGCAGTCGTGGTGGATCCATAACCACTGGCTCCAGGCAAACCTCGCAAGAAAACCACCAGATCTCGCACATACTGGAAAGGAAACATACTTTCGGGTGTCTTTCCAGTTCCTGAACTCCCCCTAACAATCCCGATCTGCGCAACTACTCCTCAACGCCCTCACAATCCTCCCCGCGTGTCTTCTCGTCCTCTTCCTCGGACCTCCTCCACCTCCTCCTCCTCGGCGCTCTCTAATTTACAAACCATCTGCACACAAGAGACGGAGTCGAGGTATGCTTGTCACATGAAATTGCAATGGACAATTTTTTCTAATTTTTTTTTTCACAAGAATAGTATAACAAAGAAGTGTGTCACACGGTAGCCTTGGCATTTACATTAAGCTACTATACTCTATAATGAATCTAAACACAATATCCGCAAAGTAAGGAAAACCACAGCATCTAAACCCCAAGTTCAAAATCAAACCAAAATGATTTTGCCTACCATCATCCAAAAGGAACCACTTGCTTCTCACAATCCTACAAAGAGGGAATAATATGATCGGAGGTTCACAAATAAAGAATGGCAAATGATAAGGAGGTGGTTGGTCCATAGGATTCCACATGGTGGATCAATGAAGGGATATGATGTGTTTGGCATGTCTTTGAAGAGTTTGATCTCGACTCAAAATGGGTTAAGCATTCTAGATGCAATACTTTTCAAAAATTCATAGTTCGCAACCATGAAAGGAGTAGAAATCACAAACATGCGCAATATTCTTAGACTATTTGTCAGTTCTTCTTAGTGGCAATTTTTTCTCACATTAGCAATATCATGTTATTGAATGTCTTTAATAGCCTTGTATTCTCATTGATGATCAATGCATCAATAAATCGTAGAATGAAACATTTAACTTATATATGTATGTTTCTTATCACAAGACAAGAAAGGTTCAATTGTAATTATGTTTGTTGAATTGCTAAAAGTTGAAATTATGCATACTACAAACATGGGTTTATTTTAGAAGTATGGATGGAATACATAGAAATTTAATAACTCTACAAACAAACAATATTACATCAATGATTGGTAATCACCAAGGATTATCAACAAGGGTGTGAGGAATGATGTTTCACACTTGATCAATGTGCATTGCATAACACATTGCAAAAGCACTAGTTACATTGTGACTTATTAAAATGTAGATTTGTCACACTTGTTTTTCATTTAGTTCCGATATGATAAATGGTGTATCCAAAGAACCTACAACTTATGATTTCAAATGTGCTTCTTTGTTTACAAATGATGTGTCCAATGTTGTATCTAACTTACAAATGTAGGACCAATTTGCAACTAAAAATATATGAGTGAGTTGAACGTAACATTACACAACACAAGGACTTAAAACAACTTATGAAGGTATTTAATGATACACATTTGATTGTTTTGCAATTTCACTCAATGAAATGGCTATCTCATGGGCAAGTTTTGGAATGTATCTTACCTTATATGCTTGTAATATTGGATGTGTTTCAAGTTTCAACTAAAACATATTGGTATAACTATGCCATTTCACATTAATTTTAGTTTATGTTGCATCTAACAATGGATGTGTCGATTGAATTGAACAAACTAAATCAATTGTTTTAAAAGGATATGGTTGATATTTTTACTAGACTTTTCTTTGGATACAAACATTTTTATGTTGAGGAACAAGTTTTTAAATGTCAACAACTTTGCACATGGCATTAAGAACCTTGGCCCCTTCATCACTATTGCTTTTGTTAATGGTTCTTTAAGATTGTCGGGAAGATATTATAATACAATGTATTACATGCACCACACATGCATATATGACTGACCTAATTCATTGGAGGAAATGAAAATAATGATTGGAAATTATGTGCATGTAGTTATAAACAATTTACATGAACAATTTTTCAACTTGCCAATCTTCAATGCTTCAAAATTGTTCAATCCTAAGCATTATTGTGATAATGACGACCATGATCAAATGGTGACTTGGTTGATGACAAAGTTCACAATTTTAGAGGTCAATAAAATAATGTGTTAAGTTAAATTGCTTGAATTTTCATAGACATTGAAATGTGATTGTAAAAAGGAAGGTTTTGTTGAATTGTGGTGTTTTTGTGAGCATAATGATCATTGGTGTGCATGTTGACCAACTCTATTGAATCTATGGCAAAAGGTGTTTGTTATTTCAATAAAGATGATGTATATGTGAATGAAGACTTTCCAAACAAAATGTTATAAAGAGTCATCTTTTATCACATTTGAGATTGGACACATTGGATGTTTTTATGTGCATGTCATTGTGTGGGATTAAAGTTGATAATATCAATTAAAGGACAATCTTTGACATTTGGCATAACAATAAAGGTCATGGAATTGTATCATTGGATCAAAGGTGAACCTTGTGTTTTTTTAATATGATTATTAATTTTTTTTTTGCAAATTTTGTTTAGGCATATGTATGTAAACAATTTTGATTTTGCACATGTTGTGATCCATTAAAGTAATTTGAATTGTTGATCTTTTTTCACCTACGGAACTAATTTTAGTTTTTTTCCCCAAGAAGGTGTGTTAACATTAGATGAATACAACAATGGATCTAAACTTGTTTGTAAAAAATAGGATTTGCAATTGAGGTTCCATATATCACAAATTTAACATTTCACAACTTAATAATGAAAATCATGCAAAATTCATTCATTCATAATTTGCATGTTTCACAAACTAATATCATGCATTGAAAACAAATTTGACACACATATTTATAGAAAGATGTGAAATTCGTATGGCATTCATTCATTCATAAGTTCTTACTTCATTCGTCAAAACATTTATTTATATGTCAAACATGTTTTCAACATATGATATTCGTGTGTAAAATGTACAAACCTATGAATGAACAAATTTTGCATAATTTTCATTATTAATTTGTTGCATGCTAAATTTGTGATGTATAAAAAAATATTTTTGTTTAAATTGTGTTTGAACTCAATTTTTAGGGTTTTTTTTTTGAAAATCATAGTTTGTTCATTTCATTCATGGATGACATCAATTCATTTGTATGATCATTATGTGAAAAACATTTAAAAATATAAACTATCAAATGAAATGCATTTTTTGAAATTGCACATCAAATGAAAGGCAATTAGCCAAAATTCAATATAATAGCATTATGAAAGGCAATTTTAGAACTTGTTTGTCACAGTGAAAGGCAATGGCCCACGTCAAATTCCTACACCTAACCAATTCACATATGAACAAGGTTTTATTTAAGCAATTATTTTTTCAAAATGGAAAAAAATAGTGATTTTTGAATTTTTTCATTGACAAATTTCAAAAGAATTTTTTTTAATTCACCAAATTATAATTTAAATTCCAAAAAGTGGCAAATGTCTACTTTCACACATTAAATTATTGGGTCCAAGACAAAGAATAAATATTCAACTAGAGGAAAACCAAAAAGCCATTAACCCGCAAAGGTCATACCTAAATAACAAGACAAAAGACTACAGAAGAAAACACATCCAAAAATATTTTTAAATTTTAATTTCTTGTAATTTTCATATTTTTTTATCACCAAATCTAACTAAATCATCTTATCAATGATCTCCACTTTAACTACATCAAAATTTTGAAAAAAGAAAAACACCATAGGTTTGAAACAAGAATTCACAATTATAATGAATTAGTGGCCACTAGCACAACATTAAAATGGATGATAAATAGTCAAAAAATTGTTTTGTGTCAAGTTTCACTTCCATAAATAACCATGTTGGTTAAAACAACTTCAATGAAAATAATATATTATTGTTTGAAACACTAAATTTTTGATGAATTGTTACATTAAAGTAATTGTATTTTTCTTTAAAAAAATAAATGTGTGCAAATAAACATTGTCTTGCAATAACATGAATAAATAACAATAAATGAATATTTGGATGGGTTAATTGTAATAATTGACTCCACTATTGAAATATCAATAACAATGTCCATCTATTTGTTTGTTTTGGAAATTTTGCCACTTAGTGACGAAAAAAGGGTTGTGAGTCATACAAAAGGGTTTTTTTTATAAAAATGGCACAAAGTTGCCATATTTGGAAGAGAAAAAAGTTGAATTTGTCAAATTTAGACCATAGCATTTTGGATGCCAACAAAATATAGTGAGGTTCTAAAAAATTATATTTTGCTCTTTGGCTTGTGCCTAAATTTGGTTAAGTCCTCTTTTAGAGGATCACTAATTCACCTACTTCAAAAAAAATTGTAATGTACAATTTGAGGAGTGGATTTATGTTGAAATAAAGGACTTACACCTTGAAACAACAATTGAAGGTGTGTTCCATATTTTTGCATAGCCCCAATCAAAAGGTTTTACACCACATACAAATTGACCATTTGATGCAAAAGATGTAATGTATGCATAATGCCAAATGAAGGGGCTTTAAAAGACACATGGTAGATGAGCAAGTCATAGGAGAGAAATGAGGAAATGGTGGCAAATGGACAAGGCCAAGGAAATATGTGGGCATTATGAGAAGTAGGAAATAAATGAAAAGAAGTAGGAAGCTTGGAAAAAAACTTATAGTATGGAAGGATGGGAATTACAAAAAATGTAATCCCTAATCAAAAACATAATCTCCTTCTTAAGATGCAAGAGGGTAATTGTGCTTTATAAAGCCCATTTGTTTTAGTGTTAAAAAAATAGGCAAAATTTTTACCAAAAAAAAATCCTTATCAATAATCTTTTCTTTTTCATATTTGTTGGAAGGTTTTGATGATATTTATGGATGGGGTTGAAGGATATAAACAAGATAAATTGAACAATTTGATTGGTTTAAATGTTTTTCTACTTGCAAAGTAAATTTAAACTAGTAATAAAACTCATCATAAAATTATTTTACATTGAATTTCTTATAAGAATGATAAAAAAGCAAGATATTTCTTCATGACTTTGCATTAGTTTTCAAACTTTGCATCATAAAAATAGGTTGAAAGTAGTTTTTGCAAAATACAAATAGTTTTTGTAGTGTATTTTTGCAATGTAATTCTTTTGTAAAATACATGTTAAGTAGGGCATAACAAATGAAAAGTAGAAGAGTTTTTTGATGGTCCCATACGAATATAATGATCTTCATATCCTAACTTTATATAATTATATTTTATGAAATATTTTGTGTTATAGGTTCCCAACCATGAATTTATCACCTAATAAATTAAGATATTTTTGTTTATTTTTAAATTTTATTTTATCCTAATTTTTTGAAGTAGATTTTTATACACATAACAAAAGAAACCAAGGGTTTATTATCACACTTCCACCCATTTTGATATCATGTTATTGCTTTCATATACAAAATATAGGATAAAAATGAAAATGGATTTACATATTTTTGGTATAATTTACCATGCTTGCACCTTGAAAGAAAGTTGAAAACTCCATCTTGGATGTGTAGAATACCCAATGATGCTACAAGGTGCTATTAGAGTTGCTTTAGTTTAGTTTAATTGCTTAAAAAAAATTACCTAACTATTAATAACTTGTTCGCAACTTTTTATTACATAGGTAGTAAAAATAATATTTACCCTATGCATTAAGTATGGACATGTGTTGGTGTGATATAGAGGCTTGCACTTAATATTCACATTGATATCAACATTAGTAGCAAGGACCCTACCAATTTAGTATGATTTGAGCCAATACCAACCTTATACCAATATGAGCTTGGTGGGGACTTGAGATAATATTAACCTTCTATCTATATCATTAGTCCCAATACCAATTATATACCTACTTCATACCAGCAAAAAAACATTCTTGAACCTTCTACAAAGGCCAAATTAGAATGAGAATATATATATATTTAAATCTAATAACAATATGAACCTAGTATGAAAAAAGGAAAAACCTACCTAATACTAGGTCTAGGCCGATATGTTCAAAAGTCAATATGATGATATAAAATCATCTACTTACTTGTTAGTCACATATTTTCTTACATGTACCTTAGCTACCTTGGCAACTTTGACATGAATTATATTATTTATAAAAATGTGAAAATTTCCAAAAAATACCTTATATTCATAATTTTGTGAAGGAAAATAGAAAATTTTAGAAAATATTTTGAAATATTAAAAAATATTTTATATTTTGACATGGAACCTTCAAAATTAATTAATTGTTCAAAATGCATGCTACCTTTATACTCTATAAACTCACTATGTTTTTGGGCTTGTTTTAGCCCTTATCCCCTCTTTTAATGGTATTCGCAAAATAAGGAAATTTTATTAAATTTTAGTATGAAATGCTGAAATTTAGCATTCAATGCACAAGGTTCAAAAGTAATTATAGTAGTTGTATGGGTAGGAGAAGTGAAAACATATGATGTAGTAATGGAGGCATTCAAGGAAAATAAAAGACATGATGAAACTTAATTTACCACCAAAATTGGAGGAAAAACTAGTTTGGTTCCCAACTATTTTGCTTAGAAATTTTCATTCTCAATTGCACATTTGATGGCCTATTATGCCAAAACTTGTTGTTCTTGGCCCCTAATCGTGAAACTTTACAAATAACTTTAATATATGCTGAACCCTCATGGTAGTCATGGTATACATGACCATAAAAAGACTCCCCCGGCACACACTCTTTGCTTGGGACCATGATATTGTGATCACAACATTCAATTGTTTTGAATCTTTTGAATGGAGTAATGGTGAAAACACAATATTTATGTGGGTGCATTGGCTTTATCATATTGGTTGAAGGTCATACATTTGAAGGTTAGTTTGAATTTGACTAATACACTTTAGATGATAGTTTTTGTGCATGTTTATTGCCATTGGTTGATGACACAAACATTGACACCTAATATCCCAAATATTTAAATCCTTTGTGCCTTTACCCCATGTTGAAGTTTTTTCATGAAAACATCTATGGAAAGCAAAAGCTTTGACAAAAGCCTTGGGAAAATGCAAATATGTGACCATTTCAATGTTTATGAAAAGGGATGGGATCAATTTTTACAATTGATTGACAAGGTGATGATAAGTTCAACGAAAGTGATATGTGCACAATTCCACCTTGCACATTAAAGGTTAAACTCCTAGACTTCGCAAATAAGCATGTAATTGGTTATATGAACTTATGGCAACACTACAAAGGAATGTCCTTTTGGCAAATTAGAGTTATTCTTCCAATGTGAAATCATTATTAAATTTGATTGGGACCCTAATTGATAAACAACATTTAATAGCAACTTGGTCACATACATGTGGATTGTCTAAAAATGTTTAAGGTGCAAATTAGTTGAACATCCAACAACATAATTCTTTCAAAACATTTGTTTATATTCGATTAGTTTGAATGATGTTGTGGAAAAATGCTTTAAGCACATTACAAATTCATTATGTTGCCAAAAAAAGGATAATTTTCTTGAACACATCTATGTGATCTAGTAACGGGTGATTTCTCTGCAACCCAATATACAAATGTTAATTAAATAAATAATTGCGTTAGACACCAAGAAATTCACATTGATTCACTTGTCCATTTCCTTTTACTAAAATGGGCAAAATGTTGAATGACAACAAAAAGATCACCCCAAATTTTGCATCTCAACCTTATTCAACCACATAGGAAAGAACATTTCACAAATAGGTAGTCAATAAATACATTAATTCAATGAAGCACAAATATCTAATTTTGAAGGTTTGCATATGACCCAAAAAGACACAAAGACACCATATGTGGAGCATGTAGTTGTGGGATTTTTTGTTTCTTTGTATAATTAAAAACTTTGTGCATTATGTAACATAGAGTGGTAAACATGCCAAACCAATGGGGTTGGTTTTTCAACATGTATTGTAATGGAATTTTGCAAACTATTCTATAAGAAAAATTGATATGCATGAACAAGCAATATGATTTGATTAATTGACTCCTTATGTTTTCAAGTTAATACATGGAAGGTATTGTTGGAAAAGATGTTTGTATATTCTATAAAGGAGTGGGATCGATAATTAATTAACATGAAATCATTTTTCTCATGTTTTTTAATATGGGTTTGAATGGAAATTTTGTGCATAAATGATATATGTTCCAAATTTCAAATTGATAAACTAACTAGATATAGAGACAAATGTAATATGATGTTTTTTTTACTACTTGGAAAGTAGATTTAGAAACAAAAATTGAAAAATTTTCAAAAAATTATTTATAAGGGAAAATGGCAAGAAGATTTCTAGGGATGGATGGGAACTTGGTATATATATGACCTTTGATAATATGGTGGTTGTTTCCCTAAAAACATATGATTGGTGTTTTCAACTTGTTTCATGGTGGGACTAGTCCACTGACTCTCTCCCATACAAAACTTTCACAATGGAAGGATATTAATATTAATTTCAATACCCTCCCCTTTCAAGAGTGTGGATTTAACAATTTAGTAAGGAATGTCCATCTTTAATTATTATAATAAATTTAAATAATTGATCTTAGTCCATTTCCTTTTTTTGAATTCCATATGTTCATTTTTTCAAGTTGAAAATTTTGAATTGTGTCTAATGCCAACAATTCAATTATGGGTTTTAAAAAAGAAAAGCCATCAAACAATGATGTTTGATTTCATATTAGAGAAGAAGATATGTACCATGAGTAAATCATTTGGTTTAATATACTATTGGCACATGAGAAGTGATGATAGTTCTAAAATGAAACATTAAACATGCATATTTAGCTGAAAAGTTGTGAATGCCACATGGGATTTGTTTCTTCCATATAAACACCTTTGAACGTATAAACTTGGTAATGTAAGCATGTATATTGACATGCAAGTCTACTAAAAATTGATGCAAAAAAAATAATTCTACAAATAACCTTTACAAATTGGCTTGATTTGTATCATTAATTTAAATTAAATTATTAGAACCCCATGGCCAAGGGAATGTTTAAAAAAAGATTTATGGAATATATTTTAATAATTAATTGAAATTTCAAATTTCAATTTTAAGCTTCATTTTGAAAATGTGAAAAAAATAAAAATAATGGTAAAGGATATGGAAGCTTATACATCTAATAATCATTTTTATAAATATAGATTTAATAATCATTATGAAATGTATTCTAATAGTGAAATAAATATTTTAATTTTTAATTTTAAGCTTTAGTTTGAAAGCCCAAAGACTTCAAAAGGTTTTTTTTTTTTAGTGTGGATAAACACATGTTTACATTCAATACTACAAAACCTATCCCAAACCCATTAATGTACTTCCACCCAAGTTAGCCCAAGTGGAAATGAGCTCATTCAAACCATTACCCTATGGTTGTTCAAGTGGACATGGTCCACTTGAATGTGTGCATAATGGATTTTAGTGGATTCATAGTGGATTTTCAATGGAAATTGGTGGACTTGGTGGATGGGAGTAATGCCTGGAGGAATCATAATGGACACCTTGCCACAAATTCTAGATCACTTATGACTTCCACTAAAAATTCACATGGGTGAAATGGGGTCTTTTATAATCAATGTTGGGTGGAATGTCAAGTGGAATAGGGACATGTTCTATAATAGTGATTTCATAAGCCAATAAGTATTTTCTAATAATATAATAGTAAAAAATCCAAGGGCTAGGATTAAATGATCTTATGAATGCTAGATTGTCTTGATTATAATCATGGAAATCATGTGGATGAATGACATAAATGATTATGACCATAAAAACAACTATTGGCAAAAGCTATGAATCCAAATCAACCACATATTCATGTGATCACAAGTGATATAAATGACTACAAATGTAATCATATGTGGAGTCATTTATGCCATGTCTTAACATAGTGATTGGCCACCATCTTGATGTGGCCCTTTCATTTTTGAAAAAATCATATTGTTTGATTCACAATCAAATGTTTAAGCTCAAATCAATTGATACCTAAATCATTTTAATTTACTTCTCAAAGTTGTGGAAGCCATTTGCTCTTTTTTTTGGTTGTGCATTTCAATCTCCTTTGAAAGTAAGTCTAGTTCATAAGTTACAACCATTAATTTTTGTTCTTTATCCATTCGTTGAAACATGCAATCTATCAATTTTTTGTTGCTTGTTGTTACTTGCCATATTCAAGATTGCTATAAATAAATTTCAAAACAAGAATGGAAACTTAGATATTGCAAAAAACATCATTTGTGAACTAAGTTAAATTTTTTAATACAAATGTGTGAATGTAAAATTTAAAAAAAAGTAAAGATATAATGTCGCTTCTAATGTTTAAATAAGAAACTCATGCACAAAATCACATCTAAAGAATAAAACGTCAAGTGAAAAAATGGACATTCTTGAATCAAAAGTGCATGAATAGATGATAAAAAATATATGCAAAAATGGATGCGTTTCTAACTACTCAAGATAGTTTAACAACTTGCTGAAATATTTTGAATTTGTTTTGAGTTAGGAAGACTCTCAAAAGATATAATCAGTTGAAGTTTAGTCCATACTAACCATCTTGTCAAATACGTGTTTGTGTTTGTCAATGAAATAGTCATTCTTGACTCTAGTGATTTAGTTAAGGCCGACCTAGTATCAATGACTTTTCCAACTCAAGAACTAAAAATATTGACTCCTAGCCTTTGCACATGATGCAACATACAATGAACATTGGATTGGATTTGAAGGAAACAGCAAAAGATTCATGCAAATCATAATTGAGACCGCACTAATGTTTATTGACACAAAGATGCAAACATTATGGAGATCCTTCAACAAAAGTCAGCTGAAGATTGAGATAAGGGTTTCATAAGAGAGATTTCAAATGCCTGCCTACCTACTTGCGCACTTATGGTTGCATTGTAAATCATTGGGAACGATCTTTCGTCCATCTTGCTTCTCCTCTTTGCTCAGTACAATAGGAGTGACTTGAAAAGTGAGAGGAGGGATCAAATCTATTTGTCTTCTCAAGACGAATTGTTATCATTTGCTTCACCATTGTGGGAGTTAGGGCAAATGGTGCAAGCTCCTAACTCCCACAAAATCTTAACTCCGAGAAAACCTCAGCACACCATTCTTGACAAGTCTGAAAATTCCCCAACTGTGATCAGTTGAGTTGCAGCCATGTTTATTTTTCCTGGCAAAATTTTCACCATTTTTCGCCATAGAAATTGGGAAAATTTCGTTTTTCTAGTGTAAATTTGACCACTTTTGCTAGGTTTATAAATCATTGAGTTACAGTTGCATATTTGCTTTAGAAGACACACTTTGCACTAGCTAGCTTTCTTGAACCATCAACCCTTGTCCAAACTTCAATGCTGAAAAAAAAGGAAGCGGGATGTGAAACTTGGAGACATTGCAATGGATGCAAGGCTGTCGATCTAGGCGACTTCAAACCAAAGCTCCAAATCGTAAAAATACGGTTGTAGGGGCCATAGATATCACTTACCTCAGTGTGCAAGAGCCGTGCACTGGGGGTTTTGCTTTCATGAATAAAGAGTCAGTTGCATCTATCCCCTCGGTGGTAACCTTTTCCCGCAATCGCAATTCCAACCTCCCGCAAGTCCTGTTCCTTAGCAGCGAACGGAAACAATAGCAGAAATGAGTTCTCAATCCACAATTATTGTGTATAGAGCCCGACCTAGTCAAGGAACATGATCCAGCACGAATCAGCTTGTGAAAAACACTGCCAAACACGTCGATTTCTTCTCCAAAAGCGGAAAAAATCAATGTTCACATCCCTGCACATCCCAGCACCACACTCACGAAGCCACACCACTTGTAATGTAGTGGCAAGGGTTCAAAAATTTTCCTACTGGACGCCATCGCCACTTGTCAAGCATCGTTACAACAAAACCGAGAGAGAACACGATCGTTCCTTGACAGAACACTCGGAGAAGACAACCGTTCTGTGCAAAATTCTCACCCTAAAACCAATTCCTGTACAAAGCAACCTGAGAAGACGACCATTCCCCCATGGAATTCTTGCCCTAAATGCCATTCCTTTTACACCACAATACCATGAAAGACGACCGTTCCACACCTAAAAACTCTCACCCTTAATACCATTCCTTAACACCACGAGAAGACGACAGTTCCCCCACGGAATTCTTGCCCTTAATAAATACCGTTCTTTTGCAGAACACCCCGATAAGACGACCGTTCCGCACCTGAGAAACTCTCACCCTACTTACCGTTCCTTCACGAAACATTTCGAGAAGACAACCGTTCTGGCAAGGAATTCTTACCCTACAAAATTTAATCAGTTTTGAAAAGCACTTCCAAAAGGTGGAATTTTGGAATTAGCTTTTGATTTTTCATATTCTCCAAAACGAAAGAGCTCCAAAAGTCAAACGCCTAGTTCGTTCTTTCTTTAAAGCAGCCACGTCTCAAACCAAACGTGGCTTTTTTCATTTAAAAAAAAAAGAAAATAATTTCTTTTGCAAAAAAAATTTAAAATTCCCATTTCGAAATTGACAAGTCTCGACTCCCATTTCCAAAGGTGACTTTGCATTTAGAAAAAAAGAAAAGAAAAGAAGTTAAATAAATAAATAAATAAATATCTGATTTCCTTTTGTTTTTACTTTGTGAGAGTTATGGAGCATTATCATCATGGTTTTTTTTTTTTTTTTTTTTTC
>Ga0116227_10002985_pt1 | contig 37983 bp, 15 predicted proteins | sample S1TSphgellanicum_FD_89693 | JGI IMG/M metagenome (GOLD analysis project Ga0116227, IMG submission 89693) | Host-associated microbial communities from peat moss isolated from Minnesota, USA - S1T2_Fb - Sphagnum magellanicum MG | ecosystem: Host-associated > Plants > Peat moss > Unclassified...
AAAGGAATTTGAAAGGCAATTAAGAAACAATTATGGGCATATTTGAACAACAATTAGGGGGCCAAGTATATGTCAAAAATAATTGTCTATGTTGAATGTTTCATAAGAGTGGGAATTTGGAAAGGCTTACAAAATTAGTGTGTTGGGCATACAATGCTTATTTAATTACTAAATGACTAACATTAGTAGAATATGGAACATAATGTATGGCAAGCATTAATGGCTTGAGCATAATGTTCATGTGCATTAACATTATTGTAATCCAACACCTACATCAACCAGTGCCCCAAGAAAATCCTTACATGCAAGTGATGAGATGTTTAAAGGTGTGATTCAAACCAAAAGCTACATGCACAAACAAGGGATAGTAACCAAAGGTTGTAACTCATTCATGGCATGTGCTTATGTGATAGAATTTGGATGTAGAAGATGCAAATAAATTGCAACTTACTATTGTTTTGAATAAATACATAAAGTTGGAAATAACATTGCCAGCTTCTCATTGGGCAACATTAAGTTACAACTAGATCTAAAGACCACAAAACTAGCTATAAGTAGCTAGACTATAGTTGTAAACCCAAATGCATCACTAGTGGACCATAGCTATTGGTGCTTATGTGACAAAATTTGGATGCAAAAGATGCAAATAAATTGTAATTTATTATTGTATTAAGCCAATACATAAGGCTGGAAATAACATTGCCAACCTCTTACTAAGTGGCATTGAACTAGAATTAAGTTTAAAACAAATTTTACATAGAAACATGAAAATTTGACTTAAGACCACGAAACTACATACAAGTGGCTAAATTGTAGTTGTAAACCCAAATGCATTGTTGGCTGGACCATAGTTATTAGAATTTCAACATCTACCAAATAGTGTTATGTTAGAATATGTTCATAGAAGGCTTCAACTAATCACTTTCAACTCAATCTAAGCTAAGTAATTTAACACACTAGTTTAAATAAGCCTCCACCACAGAGTACTTAACGCATAAACAATTCCAAATAGCCATGTGCCAACCTTTGAAAAAACACTTGCATTTCATCCACTTTTTCCAAATTGGGAAATCCAAGCCTAATGTGCCTCTCAAATCCAAATGACAATTGCATGTGAAAGATTGCACCCACCTCAATATACCACATGTTTCACATCAACATTCTTTTTCATTGAAAAGAAATGAAGAGAAATGTGTGCACAAGGGAAGAAAATGCAAGGCCATAGTTTAATGAAGATGAAAAAAATGAAATTCTTTTTGCAAACCTTTGAATGTAAGTGTGGCCAAAAGTTTTAAAAAGGTTAGTATCTTTGTTGAACCATCATTTGTAATGTCTTAAATGTGGACAAACAATAAATAAAAGGAAAAAAGTAATCATGTTATGTTAAAGTTAACAAAATTGATTCCATCATCAATTTTCCATATTTAGTGTTAGGATGAAAACCTAAATTAAGTCTCCTATTTCCAAGTGTGGGTCGACCCTTAACATCCACTGAACACTAACTTAACATCAAATGTGATTGAAGCATAAATGTATTTTAAAAGTGTGAGTCACCAATGGTATTACTTTGGATCACTCAACGGTGGAGATGACAATTTCATTTTAGAACATGCTTCATGAATCAAATCAATAATGGAGATGTTGGTTACGTTGTGAAACATGCAATGTGGAATAGGCTTGTGGTCAGGGATGAAAAAATCCTCTTTGGTTTAGTCTTGTTGTTAAAATGGGAGTCTTGAATTGATTTAAAGAGTTTACACTTGGATAAACTAGCACTTAAATCAATGTAGTAAAAACGAATAATGAATTGATCCATTAGTACTTAATGAAACAAGGTTATTTTCAAGTGAAATACAAATTTACCAAGCATCGTAAGCTTATTGTACCTAAATTTATGACCAATGAAATTGTTCGAATATATGCTTCAAATTATTTTTAAAACGTCAATTAATTAAGAAATTAATATTTACCACAATCTAAGAATTTATCACAATTTTCAAAAAAATTAAAATCAAAAAATCATCGGAATCAAAAGAACCTCCAATTAATTCCAGCTTTTTTTCCTTTGGAAAAAAAACCCCTTCAAAGAACCACCGGGTTTCACGACACAGCCAACAAAAAGAACCGGCAATTCTACTCAAGGTTGGGCTTCTTTAGATTTGTTAGAACCGAAGGTTATTATTATGCATATCAGAATCGGTTCTCAGGTTTTTGAGAACCGTGGTTATGCGTCAGAGCCGATGGCTTGAATTCTTTTTTGGGAGCCGCCGTTATACCTCGCTGGGAACCACGCTGAGAAAGGAAGGGTATCAGGCGCGACCATCCTGATACCCGCCCAACACGGATTTTATCCGTGGGAAGGGCCAAAAATTTCCCAGAGGCCATAAATCTTCTTCTTTGTTCACATTGGAAGACCGCAAATTCCCAGGTTGCAAAATCTTTTTCTTGTTCATACGGGAAAAAATCGCCAAATTCCAGAGGCCATAAATTTAGGGCCAACGAACGAGGTCGTCCATTCGATGAAGTTCTTTTCACACCAGAGAATTGGAACTAGATTTATTGTCTTTGCTGATCTCGTGAAGCTCTTCTTGTTTCTCGGCCCAATTGTGCGTTCGCGTCTTCTTCGCGTGGAGATCAGACAAGATCGTGCTCGCGTTTTGGTTTTCGACGCGGAAAAAAATATCGTTTTCGCGTGGAGACGAAAGATCTGTGCTGGAATTTATTTGAATTTATTTGGAGTCGCAAAAAAAAAGGGACGATTTTTTAAAAAAATTCGAGAGTCTTTTTTTTTCGGTTGTTTTGCTGCTGATCTCGAGAAGCTCTTCTTAGTCAGTGGAAGTTGAAATTCCGTTTGCACTCGTGTTCTTAGTTTTTCGCTGCTGGTTCTTGAAGAGAAAGAAGCTTTGCTGAAGTTAGTGAACCGATTGGAGCCGAGGAGGTCCGCCCACAGAATACTATTTTTTCTTGTTTGTTGCAGCAGATCTTCAGGTGTTGAGCACCTCAATTGTCATTTCTTACAAAGAGGAAGCAATTTTATTCAGTCTGTACAAATCGCACTAAGAGAGGAAGCAACGGGGCTTTACAATGAGATCGTGCGCAGCCGGAAGCAAAGAAACAAAAGCGGCTTGATATTTTGCAAGTCTTCAACATGTTTCTTCATCTTCTATCATACGGTTCTATTCTTTCTTCAACTTTAACCTTTCACACCTCCTTTCTTGCTTTGCACTGCAAAATTGCATCTGTACAGTTTGCTTCCTTGTTCGATCTTCACCTTGTTCCATGCTTAGACAGAAGTTCAACGCAGAGAAAATGATTTTAGTGATGCTTATAGTCCATCAGAAGTATTTCATCATTTCTTTCTTGGCAGCTTCTGGTCTCCATTGGTAACCATGATCACTTCTGTTCTTGTAAAAAATACCACATGACTTGGAGCTATCGGAAATCCTGCATTGGAAACTGCCTGCATTGGAAACTATCTGCTCTACAATGCAGGATTTCCAATTTGTTTCTCTGGAGCTCTAATTCCATTCTGTGTCTGTGTTTTTGCTGCAGCGAAGAAGAGCACAAGTGTTTGATTAAGGAGCCAAAGAAGCCACAGGATCTGGCACTGCAAAATTGCATTAGTACAATTTTCTTCCTTTGTTTGGTCTTCATCATTTTTGCATGCTTAGGCATAAGTTCAAAACAGAGAAAATGGTTTTAGTGATGCATGAAAGGTATGCATGGGCTGCAGGGACTTCAAGACAGAATATAAGACAGACCCAATATCGGCTATTGTCTTTGCTATAGAACTTAGTGTGGGGCTTCTGTGTCCTGGAATTTGTAGCAAAGAGGATTTCTTTGGCACCTGAATTCGTAGCAACTGAAATACCTGAAAGACTAAGATCAATTACTTACTGTTCTGTTTCAGATCATCTCCCAGGAACCTGAATTCTTTAAGAGAACCAACTACGATGTTTAGTTAGGACTGCTGTGACTTCCACCAGGAACATGATAGACTTGCCAATAAAGCATCTATTCCCAACTTCCACTGTTGCACCTTGATGATCCAGGTATGGCAATCCTCTCTTATCACTGCAAAAGCCAATCTTCATGTGAGTGCCCTTCTGCAAGCTTTTGCATCAGACTGACCTCTGGTTTTCAGTCCACCTTTTGCAGAAATGTGATTTTGCTTCTTTGCAAACACTGGCCAAGAAACATCCAGCACATGACAACTTACCACATCAACTACCAACAATTTGAAGAGATGGAGTGTAGGAGTACTCAATGTTGTTTTGTTCACAATCACAATTACAGAGTCAGTCATTGTACAGTAGTAATTAGATCCCATGAAGGTTGCTGCAGAAGTCACTCACTCCCAAATCACTTGCCACACTTTCAATCTCCTTATTTTTTGTTGGCTACAAATAGCTGGCTACAAATAGGGTTGTACAAATATATTTTTTGGCTACAAATAGTAGTCTAACTGCTTAACTAGCCTGGAAACTGTTTGCAAAGTGGATGCAAATCTGCACAGGTGGAAAAAGCAGGTTTCATGGAGCATGATCTCTTGCCCAGGAAAAATTCTTGGAGATACCTGATACACCAAGGAAAGCACCTCATCAATATAGCACACTTTAGCAACACTGATGTTCACAGCTCAAGGCAATCCTTAAAACTCCTTCCTATATATCCTCTATATCATTGAAAGCAGAGATTGCACAGAAGAGCAATCAGAGTAAAGGAGGCTTACTGTTTTCAGTTTTGTTGATCCATGTTCCTGTAAAAAGGTAGGAATATGCTCTCCAATCTTCCATCAAATCCCTCAAAGCCTTTAGGTCTATTGATTGTGATCTTTCTGTAGTAGAACACTAGTGTGCTCTGGAAATAGACATTATACTGAGGCTGCAAGCTCGGAATATTTCAGGAGTAGCCTAGTTCATTGATAAGATATATTTCCACATGAATGCTTAGCTGTTATGCACCATAACCTCCAGGTTGCATGGCTTGCTGATGTGGTCTTGGCCTCCCCTGAACAAAGCCACTATGCATTTGCTGACCTTGTCCACGCTGCCCTCCACCTCTACTCATCTGTTGGCCTCCTTGTATGTGCTGAACTTGATGTCTGTTCCTCTCTCCTATAATAACTGGTTGGCCTGTGACCTCCTGTACCACCACAGCTTTTGCTACATCCCCAAGGAAAGGCAATGAAGCTTTGCCTAGTTTTAATGCTCTTTTGAAGATTGCATTGAGTCCACTATTGCGCCTTGGATCCTGTCCCATACTCATGATGGGTGGCTTCTCAACTGCAGGTGAATCAAAAGAGTCACTTGGCATCATCTGTGCTGGGTCTGGAACCTGTGGGTTGTACTGCCTAACTTGATCAGGAGTCACAGGCTGATGGAGTGTTACAGCTCTTTGTGGTTGGGGATGAGGATTGTGTGGAGGTTGTCTTTGATAAATTTGATCCTGAGTAGGAGGCATTAAATCTTCTAATCTATTAGGATAATGAGTACCAGGGAGATGGAATGTTGCAGGTCTTTGTAGTTGGGGATGAGGGTTGTGTGGTGGTTGTCTTTGATGAATGTGATCTTGAGTAGAAGGCACTAAATCTTCTGATCTATCAGGAGAATCAGGAGTAGCAAGGTGATGGAACATTACAGGTCTTTGTAGTTGTGGATGAGGGTTGTGTGGAGGTTGTCTTTGATAAATGTGATCCTGAGTAGGAAGCATTAACTCTTCTGATTTATCAGGAGAATCGGGAGGTGAGCCAGCAGTACTAGACTTTTCCAGCCACCTATGGACTTCCGCATACTTACTGAAGATGTGCTGCTGAGGTTTGTTATTGCGAAAATCTTGGTGAGGAAGTGATTGTTGCGGTTCATAGTGAGGACTGCTGTTGTCTGCAGGATACCTTTGAAACTGTTGATCTGGACCTCTGGACATTCTCCCCTGTGAAACTTGGGGACTGTTACTTTGAACCCTGGTGAATGATGAGCCATGCAATCCTGTGCGTTGTCCAGAAAATGAATCTGGTTGGAAGTAATGATTTTGAGCTTGTCCCATCTTTACATGAGATGAAACTCCACTAGGAGGATGGTGTCCAAGTGCCCCAGAATCTCCTTCAATGGGTACAACTACCTCAGAAGTGTAAGCATAACCATCACTCTCCTCCTCATACTCCTCTTGCTCCAGCTCCTCTGCAGAATTTTCCTGTTCATGCGCATAGTTTGCATAGTCAATGTGATCTTGTTTGTGTGGAGCATAGTTTCCAAATACTCTCAAATGTCCTTCGACAGGTACATATCGATAACCCTCACTCTCCCCCTCATTCTCCTCTGCATGAGTCTCCTGTTCATGATCATAGTTCTCATAGTATTCATTCTGCTCCTCAGTATGAGTCTCCTGTTCATGCTTATAGTTCTCATAGTCTTCATCATCTTGTTCATGATCATTGTTGTCCACCTCCTCTTCTTGCTTGTAAATTCTAGACTTCTCAGACTCACCCTTGTACTGCTGATTGAGATCAGGCTCCTCATGCTCATATTCTTTCGCTTCATACTTATGGACAGGATGGGTGTAATAGATAGTGTTTGCAATGTCAGTAGTTTCATCCTGCTCCCCGTTGTCCCCTTGTTGGGTTTTCCTCATTCCACCTGTGATCTGGGAATCTCTACTCTCAGAACACCCTGCACCATCACCTCCATGATCAAATTGACCAATTTCATCCTTGACATGGCAATCTTCACGATCAGAAGCTCCAGGGTCCTTGTCAGCTCTGGTTTTAGTTCCAAGATCTCCATCCTCTGAAGCAGAAACATGTAAGTGCAAGGCACTTCCAAGGCTCTCCTGAGGGCCACTTCCACCATCAATGTCTGCTTCTTTGTTGAAAGAAAGGGACTTGTGAACACTGACATCAGAATTTGGGGTATTGCTAGAGGAGGCACCACCTAAGGGAACACTTCTGTGTAGGTTAGAGCCCCCAAAATTCGATGATGGATTTTTGGCAGGTGCAGATTGCAACACTAAAGTGGAGTGATTGGAATGTGCAGAAGCATTAGATGTCTTTGACCTCCTTGATGCTGCAGATGTATAGGAAGCTTTAGAATTTTTGGATTCATCAGAGGCGGCATCAATATAGGATCCATCCAGGCCTGGAAGATGAGAACTTTGATTGCCATGTTGAGACACACTGGTAGATTGATTGTTTTGATTGCTTTGACCTGAAGTGCCAGGAGGTGGTTGACAAACAGGTAAATGACATTCCTGCGTTACGAGTTGAGAGGAAAGTTTTACACTTGTAGTTGCCTGCAGTGGGCTTGCTTGTGATATTTGGAACTCAGAATTTGTAGATCCATTGGGTTTCACATCAGAGTCTGAACCAGTATGACCAACATGAGGATGATGTCTTGTAGGAAGCTCCTCATATGGGGCTGTAGGCAGTTGACTGCTTTGAACACTTCGGAAAGAGGAGGCTCTCAATCTTGGACTCTGATGAGTGGGAGCTTCAAGAGTCTCTGCTAAAGTCTCAGTCAGCTTTTCCTTGGGTTGGATTGTACAATCTCCCTCAGCTTGCTGAATCTCATTTGCTACATTTGGTGTTGCACTTGCTTGTGATTTTCTTGAGTCCAACTGTGCAGATTTGTCAGATGATTTTGATTTGTTGGAATGGGGAGATTTGTCTGAATCTGACCCTGGATCCTGGGATTTCAGATCTGGAAGTGGAGGCTGTTGCTGCCTATTTGCAAACCTTCCAGGGCGGTAGACAGGACCTTCATTATCCATCTCTCTGGAACTGGAAGTGGCCTCATCAAGCGGAACCTTTTGTTGTATAGAAATAGGATATTGGATTTTAGGAAGACCACCTTTTGGACGTGCCTGATCTTGAACCTGTTTCAGCCTTGAGATAGCTTGAGCCTTTTGGGACCTCTCTACTATTGTAGATTTTGATTTCTTGGATTTGGTGCAACCATCTGAGTCTGACGCATGGTCCTTGGATTTTGGATCTGTTGGTGGTTGGGGCTGTTGCCTATTTGCAAACCGTCTGGGTTGGTAGAGAGGACCTTCATTGTCTGTCTCTCTGGAGCTGTAACTGCTTTGATCAGTAGAACTCTTTGATTGCACACCAACAGGAAGACTGCCAGGTTGAGCCTTTTTCTGTACCACAGGTGGTGCCACTCCAGACAAGAGCTCAACCCCAGGAGCCTGTTGATGAACAGGTGGTGCATGCACCAGCTGGTGAGGGAGATGCCGATCACGACCAGAGAAAATTGCCAGTGGTGTTGCTATTGAACTGTATGCACTGGCTGCATGCTGTTCTTGCTCAGGACGATGAGTTAAAGGCCTAGACCTTGGTGTAGCAGCCAGAGCAGGATCATTGTAACACTCCTCAGAATGGCTACCTGTGGGTTGTATTGATTTGGTGGAATTGGTGGGAACTTGATGGCCTTTTCCAGGTTGATGACCTCTGTGTTGAGTAATTTCTGCTGCAGTGGTATCAACATAATGCTCTGCAGACCTATGGCCTGTAGATTGTGGTACAATGGGCTGAGAGGCAGGATCAGGATGATGCCTTGGAATGTGACCAGGAATTGAATTCTGGTCAATAGTGTGAGGACTTGGAGATGCTTGGACTCCAAGATCATTTTGTTGCACAGAGCGTTGATCTTTGGGCTTAGCTTGTATGTTGGGAGGAGGGCAATAGTCATCATAGTTGTCATAAGACTGACGAGGGTCTTGAGGATCTTCAAAACTGATCTGCTGCTGATTAGGATGAAACTGAACTTGATTAAGGCGACCTGGAGCTGGTGATCGGATTGAGCCTGGAGATGAATAGCCTCCGTCAGATCTGTAATCTGGCCTTGCAGCAGCAGGTCGACCTCCCAAGGGCCTGAGACTAGCCTCCGGGGTGTATTCTGACCTGTATTGTTCTGAGACAGTTCTATGGTGTGTGGCTTCTGGATTAGAACCCTGGCCCTGTTGATGCTTCTGCAACATATGCAACAAAAAAACATTAATAGAGTCCTCAATCTCTTAATGTCTAGTTTATGAAGAGATAGAAAAGTGGATTGCAATGACAACCAGGACACATATGCATCATGATGTCTTAGCATCCTTTTGCAAATACAGCTGTCTGATAACTGACTACTATAGCCACATAATCTCAGACAGCATGTTTGCTGTTGCAACACAGGTTTATAAGGTTTAGAAGAGGGAGTGTAAGCTTGGGATTTTAACATGCCAACATCAGTGATTTACCAATCAAATCAGAATGGAGCAACTAACTTCTTGCCCCAAAGTCTTTTAGGTTTTTTGATGCAGAAGGAGGCTCGCACCAGAGTATCACTGAAGAATGTGAGAGACATTCTGATCTGGCCTCCGACTTGGCCAGAAGGGCGCAGCACATTGAAACTTTGAAGGGGCACAAAATGGCCCTCAAAGAATATCTTCCTGAACGATAAACTGCAGCCATGAAGCCAATGACCCCCCAAAAAACAAGCAAACAAGAAAAGATAGGCTCTCAATAAACCAGTTGGGTGAGAACCATTGACTAAACTCCAAGGTTCAATTATTGATGCATGTATTGGTTGTGGTTAAAAACCTTCTGTCACATTTCTGTAAGGAGCTGTCTTTATAAAAATTTAGCTCTGTGGAGAGTTGTGCAAATCGCTTGTTGTAAACTGCATACCTTGTGTAGGCAAGCTCATCATCAGCTGCAAGGGTATTATGGCAGTAGATCTTAATGCCAATTTCTTGACAGCTTCTGTTGATCTTGAACATGAATGTTGAGTTCCAGTAAGGATTGGAGCCTGCATCTGCATAGCAACAGTTGGCTTCGTCCGCAGTGAGCATTGGATGGGGGGCTTGATTCTCATCACGTATGGGAAGTAAAACCTAACTATTTCTTGTGGATTAATTCTTTCAGCCAAACTGTATGTAATGGAATTTGAATGCAACCAGTTCAAAGGCTGTCAGTTTGATGCTGCTACTACACAGATATATGAAATGCAATTGCAAGTACATTGCCTCTTTGCATCTTACTTGAAGGCCTTAACTCCTTTCTTGGTTTTTTGACACTGGACTACATCATGATGGATTTGATTCAAGCTGCATATTTGGCAACAAGATTCCAGAATTTGTACCTACCTTGGGCGATTGGAGTTTTGGACCGTTGCGCACCACATGTCAACACACAGTAAGGACTCGACTTGCCTGCACCACAGCTATGCAGTTCAACTACATAGTTGTCAATCCAAATCACAGTGTGGTCAAGAAGAAAAAACAATCCTGATAAGTCCTCATATGTCCAAAGTCAATCTCACATATTGTCTTCACTTCAGAAGTTGCTGAACTGTATGCTTCTTGATCTTATTCATGAGGAACTACAGCTCATGCATTCAGGCTCCAACAGCAGGTACACAAAGTTTGTCTGCAATTACCAATCCATGAGGTTTTACTGAACATTGAAAGATCTGGTCCAGAGATATTCTAGGATGCATCTGTGCAGATAGCAAAAGAAGACACTCTCTATTGTTGTGGGCTTGTGTTGTCAATTGAAGGATAAAGTAATGGACTGGGTTGGTTGTTGGGTTCAGGGATCCTGGGATCTATTGTGCCAAGTAAGGAAAGAAAGCTCAACTGGGATTTGACAAGTAAGGAAAGAAAGCTCAACTGGGATTTGACAAGAAGTCTAGCAGCTGTAAAGGATATTGGGTCTATTGTGCCAAAGTAAGGAAAACTCAACTGGGATCTGACAAGAAGTCTAGTGGCTGCATAGGATCCTGGGTCTACTGTGCCAATTTAAGGAAAGCTCAACTGGGATCTGACAAGAAAAAGAGTAGAGCATCAGATTTCCGTATGTGATCTTGGATGTGTGCAGCATGGTAAGAACCTCATACGAAAAGTTTTTTCTTTATCAGGAGTGCAGACATGTGATATATTCTTCTCTAGTGGCCACTGTTATCACTAGTACCGACCGTGTGAGAGGATCACATTTGGCAGCTCAAGAGTAGAAACCGTTCTCAGGAAGCTGAGACAAAAGATAGATGGGTGGGGCAGTGAGAAAAAATCTGTGAGAGATATGTGTGTGTGTGTGTGTGTGTGTGTGTGTGAGAGAGAGAGAGAGAGAGAGAGAGAGAGAGAAGACGCACCAAAAATACCAGTTTCTTTGATACCGAGGGCGCCCTCCACGTACACTTCCAGCTCCCCGAAAGGCATTTTTGCTTCACTCTCAACAACAGCTGTAGACTGAACTAATGATAGGAACTAATAACAGAAGTGGGTGGGGGGCGTCTTCAAGCTTCTCGCTCCTTTCAAGTAGGTAGTTGCACCCGCTGTGCCTTCAGAAAGCTCCACAGGGCTGGCCGTCTTCCTCCTGGACGTTTTCAAGGGCAAGGCGGGGGGGGGTGTGGGTGAGTGATCGACTTTGCAACAATGGGTGTGAAGCTTTCGCTCTCCCCCTCGCCTCCCCCACAACTGGGTGTAAATCAGTTTGTACCTGGGCTGCAAAAGTCAACGCAAACGGCGGAATCTGATGGCTACAAAAGCCATCGAAGTCGCAGCTAAATTGTTTTCTTATAATTTGATTATTAACTTATTGCAGTGGGCTTGCTTGTTGCCTGGTGATTGCAGATGAAGACAGCCAGAGAGTCAACCGTATGCGATGGCATCCCGCCGATTCTGGCGGTAGACCTACCCATGAGATCTTTCGTGGCGGAATCGGATAAAGCGTAAACGCGCTTCCTGTGAGAATGTGAGCACTGGGCAAGACAACTTCTCCCGGAATGGAAAAAAGAGGTTCTCACTCGAACCCCACCCTCCTTTTTTTTTCTTTCTTTCTTTGCTTTTTTCTCCCTCATGTCTCTTATCCTCTGCCTGCTGTTGAGGGTTCTACTCCATGTCTCCATGCGTGCATCTAGATGTGTCCAAGCTCACAGCCAAGGGCTTTTTACTTAGCATAAAGACTTGGGTGAATTTTTATTTTCAAAAATTTCTGGCATGATACTTGATAGATACAGGTCGATTTTCACAAGAAATTTTTTTTAAAAATGAGGATGAGCATTACAAAACGCATATAGGAATGGGCATAATGTTTTTTTGAGACACATGCCCTCCTCACATGAAAGATTATCGGCTGCAACATGTCCTGCAATTATAGTATGAAAATTTGTCCAGGTCTTTATCAGTGTTGGGCAAGTATCACAATTTTAAGATACTCACCAGGATCAGTTTTCACAAAGTAATTTACAAAAGAGTCCGATTTTACCCCCAAAAAAAATTCTAAATTTTTTACTCCAGACAAGTGTATTGGCATTTTTATAAAAAAAAATTTAACCGGTTCTCACAATGCCAGTTCTTGGAAATTTGAGAACACTTGGTTATCCTTTGCCGGTTCTCACAAACTGGGTATTACTTTATATTTTTAATTAAATTTTAAATTTTTAAAATTAAAATTAAGTTTGAAATAATTATTGATTTGATTTCCTTTTTTGACAATAGCTCTGATTTTTTGAAAAAATTCAAAATCAAAGGACCTCTAGTTCAAGGTTTTTGAAAGATTTTTTAAATAAATCATCATTTAAAATGAACTCTCCAAATATCATTGCCATCTGACCTAGCCTACCATCAATAAGTACCTATCACCAAATACTAGCCCTCCCTTGGATCTCCCATCTCACAAGGCAAATTAGACCTAATATGCAAATTTTGATGCGGGTTTGATGATGAAAGTGTCCTTTCTTTGGTCTTAATTAAATTATGTTGACTTAATACTATACCTCCAAAGTTCAATCCCCTGGTCCATGAACGATCAACAAGATCCATTAAGTAAAATGTTGTTTCATTCTGCATAGAAACATAATTAGGTTTGATGCTCATAATTTTTTTCTCATTGCTTGTCCTAATTTTTTATGGTAGTTAAACCTTGAGACCCTGACTTGGGTAAAGGCTTAAACCTTACCCGATTTTCAAAAAAATTATTCCTTTTTTTTAAATTAGTTTTCACATCTGATTTTCATACAAGTGAGAAACGATAGTTCGGTTTTCAATTAGGGTATCACTCACGGTGATACCTTGAAGGGATTAGATTGGGATGCCCAAGGGTATTTGTGATACTTGCCCAACATTGGTCTTTACATTGGGTATTATGTTAGCAAGCATATTGGGATGAGTTAGGTGACATGCCCCAACACAATTTGGGCAAGGCCATTCCTTCACATTAAGGTCTAGGGTGATAGATTCGATGATTTCACACAAAATTCATGTTCAACATATGTGTTTTGGTCACTAGTACATGTGTATGATTGGAATTGGAAGATTATGTCATATAATTTGATAAGAAAATGACATAATTTGCTAACCCAAAACTTAATTTATTAGAAAACGCCTTATCTTTTAGAGTAACTTGATCGGCTATAACAAATATTTTACTTGCATAATAGATTTTGGATGAAATTTTTTTTCGACAATGAAGAGGTCCAATTATGTCGATAAACGTGAACATGATGTAGTGTTTGTAATGGCACTAATGCCAAAATGATTATTCTGCATTGTTGTCATAAACAATGATTGCCCTAAATCGTTATATTTAAACAATACCACCTTGTATTGTTTCATTTTTCATGTTTACTAATATACAACCTTTTTTTTCTTTTTTTTGGTGATGTATGAGGCAACAAATTTTAATGAATAAAAACACATATGTTAAGACTCAAGAGAGTGGTCAAAAAATTGTTGGCTATTACCACTATATTAAAAGTGCCTTTAGACAACTAAGTAAAACAATAAAAATTTCATCTTGGCAACAATGCATCAAGCTTTATCTATAAGAGTTGGCTATTTAATCTTCGTTTCAATTGCATTATGGTTATGGATCCTAGCTATGTCTTCAAAATCTAGCAACAAATGCATTATGTTGAAGTCTAACTAAGCAACATGGTATAATTTGTAAATGGCATGTTACATTTTTCAAATGTCATTCCTATTTTGCAAATGAAAACAATAATAATAAAAATGAAATCTAGCAAATTTTGTAAATCAAATCCAAATATTCCGAGTACTATGTACATGTTCTATAAGTGACATATCAATCTTTCCAAGTGCAATTCAACATTTACAAAGGAGACTCCAATACAAACAAAATTCATGAAACATTCTTAAAACATGTGCAAATTTCAAATCAAATGAATTGCAAGTAAAGTACAAAGTATTAACCAATTGAACCTTTGCAACTTGGATGGAGTTGGAATAAGCTTCCATCATTATAAACAAAGGGCAATATTCCATTAGGATTCTTTTTAAAAGCTCCAAGATGGACATCCATTTGGTTTTCATGTTTTTCATAATATTATTCCTTTTGGTATCCAAGATTTGAACTAGTTTTTAAAAGTCCAAATGTCATTTTGGTGAATGATTAAAATATCCATACATATTGTGCATGAACATTTCAATTCATGCAATGAAAGTCAAATCTACTAGTGACAAACTACCAAATTGATTTGACGAACAACATAATGAACACCCATGGAAAAAAATGCCCAAGCTCCTTGATTTGTTTAGTAACTCATGTTTTCCCACCTTGTAACACATTAACCCCATCTACTCAAAGCACAAAAGCTTCTTGGACAGATCCTTCATAGTTGACCCCCCACCCTTCAACAATGTATTCATGATCATTTCAATGAGAGTGTCAAAACATAATCCATCAAGGACCTTGTCAATATAAACCATAATAGATGTGTTTTAGTTGATCAATCAACCACACATGCATGCACAAAAATCCAAGACTTACTGTCAATATTGTAACCTCATCACAAGAACATGAAATGAATTGTGCAAATTGAATGGCCTTAACATTATCATTTTGTACTTGCATATACATGGATTAGGCAAGGATTTAACTAGTAGTATTAAATAGTGCACAATGGGTTTGTTGGGGACCTCTAAGCTCATAAACAACACATATATTGTAAAGACTTGTATTTTAGCATGGGTCGACTATGTGTAAGAACATGAAATAAAGTTTTATCTAAATAAATTTTTGATTCCTCTCCCCTACAAGTTGGGTTACTTAGACTATAATTGACTTATAACATTATTTAACATATAATTTCATGTGTTTTAGATGTAAACAATCATTTGTAATGTATTTCCCCTCTTTTCTTCACTCCAAGTTTTTACATATCTCATATTTCAATCCTTTGATCGTGGTCCTTAGTTAAGGTGTTCCATTTGCAACTATAAATCTTCTTTTTATTTTTAATCAAAGATTTTGCACCTCGTAATGTGAATACACCCCCCATCTAACATTAAACCTTTTGCCCATGTTAATTTTGCTACCCATTTGGTTTATAATTTTTTGGTGTTGTTATAGTTTTTCTTGGGCATCTTCCAATCTCTCTTTTGTTTTTCCTAAGGCATGTCAAACATAAAATTTAAAAAATTCAATGTTAGTTGATGGTTCAAAATGAAAATTCAATAATTCAATAATTTCACTAAGGTCTAAAAAATAAAAAAGAATTTCAAGTTTGTCAAATTTGAACGATGGTGGTTAAAGATGGATTTCAAACATGTCGAAAATGCTAAGAAATTTATGTAACAAATTACCCCCTTGATTCATATGACTTTCAACAAGACAACCCACATATTTTGGAAAAGGCCAAACTCCTTTAAGAAGATACTTGGGACCATTAGATGGACTATAAGACCTTTGGGAACACAATCAAATTTAACAAAAGGATAAGGAGCATAGTGTGCTTCAGGTTTTTGGAATGGTTGAAATATTAAAAACTTGTTAATGACATCATAAAAAAAGGTTGGAAGAAAAAAGAAAAAAACAATAGAATGAAAGTCATTCACAGCCACTAATGGTGATCCTCAACAACTCTTTAGTTCACCATAAATTTATGAAGTGTGAAAACACAAAAACTTGCACATCAAAACACAAAGATGCAAACTAAAACCTTTGGTGTTCAATTGTTCCAGGATCTTCATAAAAAACACAATTTGAACAAGGTGATGTAACAAAGAAACTCGAAAAGTAGATTGAAAAGATTATCCAATTAAAAAATTGTAAGGGATTTTTTTTTTACTTGAGACTATAGACTTACAAGTTTTGATTAATCATAGTTTAAGAACTAGGATGGAGCTTTCAAGTTATAAAATCAAATTGCAATGGCGATCACAAGCATCCTAAAAATTCAATGAGGTAGGAGCTAATTATTTTTAGCCATGTAAGGTTCTTCAACATTGAAATCACCTCCACCATTTTGTGAATCTACCTTTTCCATATCTTAAAAACTAAAATGACCAATCCCATTAAGCTACAAAATGAAAATTAAAAAATGAGTACATTGAAAGCACAAACCTACAAGCACATAAGATAAATGGACCTCAAACATAAATGGAACTTGAAGGAATGGTAATTCCAACTTTCACAATTTGCAAAAGGCAAATAGAACATAAAAAAATGTTGTTAATGTACTTTGTATTGTTGGCCCAAGTGTGAACTAGCTACTCAATTCACTTTTCTTTTCAAAATCATGGTTTGTAATTTAATTGAATTTCCAATGACAAAGCTACTCAAAATTCAATATCTTTTGCACCTCAAATTTAAAATTTTCCAAATTGCCTTGATTAAATCTTATTCATCAAAGGCTTTCCAAAAACACTAAGAATGTGCCCAAATTCCCCTATAGATTATTTTTTTGATTTATATGAATTTTTAGTGAAAATTTTGTTCAATATTCAATAATTTCTCCACTATAAGTCAAAACATTATAGAACCAACTTGATGCACCTTATTCAACAAGGGTTTTTTTCAATGGTACCAAGAGTGTAGCAAAAGGTTTTATGATTTGGGAAATCCCAACATGACAAGCAAAACAAACAAACAACCTTCTTTCATAAATAAATGGATAGGGATCAAGAAACAATTAACATGTTTTATTTATCTTGGATGTGAGAAATGTTGCTAGAGGCCCAAATAAAAGGTATATTTTTTCATGTTTATAGGTGGGGTTTATCTCTATGTTGGATGTCATAAATATTGCTAGAGGCGCAAATAAGGAATATAGGTGGAACCCCTTCTTAGGAGTGCATCTTACTAAATTATGTGACCCAAAACCCATTAATGCATCATCCATTTGAAACCCATTGCATGTATGGTAAAACCTTAAGGTGGGGGGTGTTCCCAAAATAAGGGGCCTTGAATAATGCAATGGCTAAGTTTGAATTAGCCTTGCATTTTTGGAATTTTGCCCCACCCTTGGGCATTTCCCATTTTAAGTCACAAGGTAGAGATTATTGTGAACCTAAACATATGTAGATCATAAGCACAAGGCATGGAAGGTCCTTACACCTACTCCTTAAGATTGGGAAGGATCTTACACCTACGAGTAGGCACAATTTCTTTCCCATTCTTAAGGATAGTCGTATAACCCATCTTTTTTACAAAGAATATTCACATATATAAGGTGCCTTCCAAATATTGTATGAAATTTCTCTAAGTGTTGAAAATGACTCAATTCTAGTTTGTTGATGAGTTACCACAATTCTAGCTTGGTAACTTATTTTGTAAACCTTTTGACTTTCCAAAACCCACTCCCAAGGTACCTACTTCCATAAGTGGGGAAATGTCATAGTTAAGTAGCTAAGGAATGTTAATGATTATTATGTAGGTAGGTAAGGCACTTGTTGGTTTCTAGGTAGGTGGATGGATGTGGATGGTTAGTTTAATCTACACACCATCCATCTTGTATGGTGAACGTTGGTTCATTCTAGCTCATTTTACCTCTTGGAAAGAAAACTTTGTATATTTAATGTAAGTATGAAGGTTTTTAAACAATGGGACTTCAAAACAATTATAGACAAGACTTATAGTATTAACCATGCCTTCTCACTATGTACAAATTATTGTGTAAATATGTTGGACCTTCTAATCTTATTGTGGAATATTCAAACTAGGGGTGTTACTAAAACCAATTTTTTGAAATAATTAGGTGAACATTCAAGCCAAAAAAAATGTGGATAAATAATAAATAATAATATGATGCAACAAAAAAGGTAGGAAATTGTGAGGAAGTCAGAAAATATTACTAATATCTTTTTCTCCAAGTATAACTTCCTATTGGCTAGAGTGAACCCACACCCACTAGTGTACCATCCACTTGATGCCCATTATGCTTTGGTTGTGGATGAATAACTTCAAACTAAATTAATATCTAGTTTCACCTTAATTATCCATTGAGTTAAAAAGTAGATCATATATAGGTAGGTAGGTAGGAAAATAAATAACAACTATGTAAGTAGGAAGATGGTTTATACTTTATACATAGATAAGGGTTGTTTTTTTTACTACCTATTTACTACCCTACTTGTAGGTTGTTAGAAGTAGGTAGTAAAACAACAACTAAACTAAGTACCATGGTTAGCTAAGGAATTGGAACCCAACAAAAAATTGTTTTCCAACCACTTTGATGGTGCCATTGGTGGGCCTTCTTATTGGCACATCCAACATTGTTGTTGGTGTTCATAAACTTTTAGAAAACTTGACTGGAAAAGGTAGCTTCTCCTTTGCTACCCAACAAAAGTACTAGCACGCCCCTAAAAGCTACCCAAAAGTAATTGCAATATATATTACAATAGTAGAATTTAGGACAAAGAATATGGGATAAAGTGAAAGTTATTGGGAATTTGTCAAGGAATATGTTGAAAACCCATTAGGAACTTGATGATAACATATTGGGAACACATTGGGCACAACAAATATCCAACACCCCCACCCTCCCCCAAAAGGGAACCAGAAGCATTTAGTTTTAAACAGAGCTTATGTGGGAAATTGATACTGGAATTTGATGTCCCACCTATTATTGTACTATGTCCTTTCTTCCATTTCCAAATCATCTTCAATTTCTCACGTTGGGTAGATTTTAGTTACCCACATCATCTAAATATTCCTTTGAGTATTGAGTTTTTGATATATGTTCCATAGGCATTGAATTAATTTTTTTCTAACACAATACTAAGGTTTTAAGGTTAAGGTTTAGGGTTTTCAATTGAATGACCTTTGGGGACTACATGTGTTTGTTACACATTCATAACTTTCACATTCAAGTTCATTATTGTTTTGGTAGATTGCCCATTGTTAAGGTTGTTAAACTTCAATAGTTTGGATGGGTTATTTTTTAAATAATTAATTACTAAACATTAGTAATCCACGATCATGTAAATTGTCCATGAAATCATTTTCACTTTCATTAATTTTTAAAAATATGAAATTGAATTTTCACCTATTAAACCATTAACATTTTTGGCACTTGTGATGTATTTTTTTTGTGTTCCTCATTGCTTGAAAAACATTTTTTTGGGGGGGACTTTCTAATGTCCCCCAAACATCCTTCCTATCAAGCTTCCCAATGGCCCCCAATGTGAAAGAATATATAATATAAAATATCTTTTACCATAATGGTTATAATGTTCCCCTATGTGCTTGTTGGTGCTTGTGAAGGCCTCGACATCATATCCAACACCATCAACCCTTAATGTCTTGGTGCCTTTTATTATTCAAAAATTTAAAAATTCATCTTCAACCTAACACCTATGGTGTTTCTAATATGCATTTTCTACCCTTTTATTATTATGTGTTATCATTTTGTTGTTCTTTTTTTACACTCTTGTTTATTTGTTGTTCCTTGTCTTTTGTCATCGGTGGCACTATTTAGATGTGTTTTCGTTTTTGACCAGGTAAGTTGTCTTGAACCAAAGTGTCCCATTACTTGAATTTTGATTTACTAACAATGTTTGTATTTGAAAAAAATTGTTAAAACAACATCCCATTTGCCACTTTCCACAAAATATGAACGAATTTCATGTTTAAAATGAATTTATTATGTTTAATTAATTTCATAAACATAACATTCATAAAAATAATGTAAACTTGTCAACTTTTATCAAAATTTTTGATGATATTTCATTTTCAATGTTGACTTAAATATGTCATTAATTTTGATTAAAAGGTGTGCACTAAAATATTACAATAAGATTAAGTTTATATTTAATTATTTTATGTCTATATATTTTACTTAATTAATAAAATGTGATTAATGTAGATTTATTATATTATTTTAAATTCCCATTATTAAAATTTAAATATTAAGTATTTTAAATATTCAGTAATTTTGGTTTACAATTTGTAATTATCATGGAATATGGTACAAGTTTATTTATAATTTTGACTTTGAATACAAACCAAAAATTATTGTCGTGTGAAATTCAATGTTACCATTTATTGGAGCTATGAAAATTATGAAATTTAATCAATATCAAATCCATTAAAGAATGTAGAGATATAAAGTGTGTTTTAATTGTTTAAAATACACCAACATATTTTGTTCCTTTCGTATGAAACAAAATATTGAAATCTAAAACAATTGGAACAATTTACAATCAGAATTTGTAGGTCAATCACCTTAATTATAATTTAAGATTCATGTTTCAAAACATAAATAAGATAGATCATTAATCCTAAAAGTGTAGTTGTTGAATGAAAATGTGAAACATAAATGCACTTGAATGTGAATCATGCTCTTTTAAATACCAACATGCACGAAGGAATGTCAAGGTTTTCAAAACCTTGGTGTGATGCATAGTGACAATAAGTTGAGAGAATTTTGATTTGTGATTAACGTCCAATCAATTTGGTCAAAATATCAAATCTTTGAGTGATATAGAATTTAAATCAAGAGCCAAACTTTCAACATGTTTCAAATATATGAAATCCAAAAAAAATAGTGTATAACTATACATAAATAAAATTATTGTGATAAATTTGTATGGTTTAAAGTTCTTTTTCATTTCAATTTGCATCCAATTGGCAAGCATTGGTGTATTAATAAAATCTAAATCACGTTTTTTTTCCTTTTAAATTTTTTTTCCCCCCTTCTTTTTTTGTTTTTTTTAAACTTCTATTGCAACAAAGCATTCATCATCCATGCATTTGATTCAATGAATAACACACATTGAGAGAAAGTGGCAACCCCTCCAACATATTTATGGAATATAAAAATCACACGTGTGATTTAATAAAATCATAATATTTTCAAAATTGCTTAATTACATTTGATTAATGTAATACAAAGGCAACTTCAACACATGTGTGTAAAATAATGAATGAAATTTGAAATATTTCATGTCAACACTTAAAATAATTTTTGAATATTCCAAGAGATGATATTTTCTTTCACAATTTTTTTTCTTTGAATCTTTTTTTTAAATTATAGTTTATTTACAAATTATATAATTAGTGTCTAATATGCCAAGGTATTATGGTAACAAATAAAATGTAAATATAATAATGACATCACATACAATAAATTATGCAATTAAAAAATGGATTTTTTTTTTTAATAGGTCATGTTTGCATAATGGACAAGGACCACCAATGAAATTTAATAAATATATAAACCATTTGATTCATCAAGTTATGTTTGACTTATGGCAACATTTACATCTTCTACAAGGTCAAATATAATAGTTTTAAAAAATTCATAAGTTGTAATGATATTTTAAATCCATAAAATAACAAATCATTAATTTTAAAATTATAAGTTTATTAAGATTTATCGTCAAACAATGACATTTGTAATGAGGACAATGTTAATCATCAACCCATACAATTAATGATGTTCCAAATTGAATTTTCAATTAATGAATGTTCAAAAAAACTATGAAACTATCAAAAATTTCATACATCGTGAATATATATAAAAATATTTTTTAATTCAATAGAATATTCATGTAAAAGATTTTCTATATATTTATGATGGGAAAATTTGATTTGTCAAACATGTTATTATCCCGATAAATTGTTAGTAACCATTGACTTTGTCACAAGACATGCACAAAATTATTTTAGTTTATTTATTCATATTATGTACATAATTTTGTAAGAATGATGAAATGACATTTTACACATATATTGTCTTATAAACATTCATAAATCCTTATTCAATTTTGCTTAAAATTTGCTTTTATGAAAAAAAATGTCAAATGTGTATTTCAAAAAAAATATTATTCACAAGTATACCTCTTCAACCATTATTTGACATCAATTTTCCATTTTAAAAAAATCTTAAACTTCATTTTATTTTTGTCAAATGATTTTAAAAACATTTAGCCCAAGTAAAGTTTCAATGGAAAAACATTTTTCAACCTAAAAAAATCATAATCATCAACATTATCATACCATAATGGACTAATGAACACTTTAAAACCATCTTATCTAAATTCCATGACTTTAAAAAAAATTGAAGACTTTGATGGGAAAGATTTTTTTTATGGTTTCTTTTATGTATGTGTATTATTTCATAGAAAATTTATCATTAAATGTAATACTTTATGGTCTTTTTGTCGTAAGTGCAAAAATGTGACAAGGTGTGATCAGACAGAAGGTCACTCTAATAGTGTGAACACAATGAGTTTTAGGGTTTTGTTTTTTTGTTTGATTCTTTTCAATAGCCGTCAACTTTCTACATGCTTACCATAGTTATGACATTCTTCATTTTGCACATTAAAATTCTTTAAAATTCTTCATTTAGCACCTTGTCATAACATTTTTTACCCGCAAATGTTTACCAAATTACACTGGTTGATCTATAATTTTTTTAAAAATTCTTTAAAATTCTTGCTTCTTTGGGCTTCCATAACATTCTCGCACCAAGAATGTCATAACTATGATGCTTACGGCGGGAGTTATTTGATTGTTGCTGCAAGGAATGCATGGGAAGGCAACCTTGTTTGTTTGTGTGTTATGGAAAACAAAATTTGCATCGAGTTATGGATGGTGAAGGGAGTTGTTGCATTGAAAAGAGGTTTGCGTAATTGATGATGGAAGGTAAAATAAGAGGCATAATGAAGGAGTGAAGCAACAAGTTTTTTTTGTATGAGTTTTTTTTTTCTTGTTTATAGTTTTAGATTACTAAGCTAGTCGTTGTTGAACTCCATTGTGCCAGTGACTTAGCAGAATAGATATGTTGTTTTAAGGAAGGATAGATGATATGAGGGGTTGATGCAGAGGAATGATGAAGACAAAAGAGGTCTGAGTTGTAGAAATAAGGGCATATAGAAATCAAGATGCATTTGGGAAAGGGAACTTTTGTTGCAGTACCTTGAATCCATGTTGTAGACAATTGTCAGAATGAGTAGTAAAAACCTCAAAGGGGTGTCCTTGGGTTGGGCAGAATGAGACAAATGAGGATAGGAGTGGGGGAAATTCAGAAAGATGAAATTTGTAGCACATTCTTGCATAAGAATCTATCTCTTTGAATGGTTCTAAGTGAGCCTGGTATCTATTGTTCAATGCCATGATCAGAACATTTAAATCCAAAGGTCTACAAGATTTAAGTTTTTCAGATGGGAGATTTGATGTTATGCTACATTATTGCATTTAATGGGAAAGAAAGGTTAGCAGCTCATATGGACTGAATGAACCTTGAGAGTTCTGACCTCAAGCCATACTTCAATAGGTTCTAGATTTTTAGTGATATGGATTGGTACTTGGCAGCTAGTTGTATGTGTCCACCATGGCAATGTGTGATGAGACTCACACAACTGTGACATATTAACAAATCTGCATATACAGAACTTGGTTTTGTTTGAATAAGTAAACTCCAATAGAATCTCACTTTGACAACAGGTTACAAACCAAGTGATGTAATTAGTTGTAGAGTTCCAGTGTTTTTGGTTCTGTTTAGATGTTTCATATGCATTTAGGTTTTGTTCTTTTAACCTTCCCCTTTCTTTTGGTTACAAAGGCTTTGCAAATCAAAATAATATTTTGTTTGATTATTATATCATTCATATGTGCATTGATTGTACAACATAATGCTAGATTGGGACATAAACCATCATCTATTACAAAATATTAATGAAAAATATTTTCCAAATTTCTACCATGATGCATGAAACTTGGATAGGTATTGAAAATTGTCAAATTGTGACAGTTTTTGTACATTGTAGCATGCATTCACCCTAATATCTTTAATTATATGGTTAACTTTCATTCTTGTTTTACATTTGAAACACATTTTCATTCAATTATTATCAAACTTGTAATGTGTTTTCACATTCCTTCCTTCTTGTCCTTTGTGCATATAACTTTCACATAATATTTATATAATTGCAAGAAATCACAAAAAATTTATCATTTATGAAACAAAAATTAAATAAAAAGGAAATAGAATACCATGCATAAAATTGAAACAACTCCATCATGGTTGTTTCCGCATGTCAAATATAACATATAGTTTTCCATTTTCACCTTTTGCATTGACATTTTTTCCTTTGTTAATAATTCTTGAAGAATGTCAATATATCCACATGAAACCTTATTAGATAACACATGTTCATAAGTCAATGACATGATATGTTGAAATAACCTTGATATAAATGAATTTCAGTCAAAAGGTAATAATGATTTGATGTAATGTGTAACACGCAATAAGATTAAAAACATTGAAAAAAAGGACAAATACTCTCGTGGAGTAAGAATTTTTTTCAAATGTTTTTGAAATGAAAGACATTAATTCATCCCTATATCAATTTGAGGTGTGAACAACATTACAATCAACTTGAATTGAATTTAAATCAAATTGAATTGAATTCAAAAAATTTAATTGAAATCAAATACATTGAATGGAATTTGAGTTGAATTGAATTGAATTCCAATTAAATTCAACAATTGGACTAAAATTCAATTGAAGATAAATGGGATGCAAATTGGTAGAAAAGGTGTTCAAAATTTAATTGTGAATATAGTGTTTGAAAAAAAAACTTTAAAAAGACATAATTTCAAAAAGAAACCTTTCCATGTTTTTTCATTTGGAAATAAGGTAAACAAATTCCAGTTTGGAATTTTTTAATCTACGACGATGATTTATGGAAATTTAAGTTGTCCTACTTAAACCAACTCCAATAAATCATCATCACTAAAACTTACTAATATATTGTCTATATATATACACATCATTGTTTACCTTTTAATTATTGTTTTATTGCCCCAAAAATGTACTTCTTTAAGGCTAACATGGATATTTAAAATTGGAATATTTATATTATCACAAGAAAGGAAACTATATGTGTGTGTTGTAAATGAATACTAGTTTTGAAAACATTTTCATTTTTTTTTTCACACATGGCAAATAGATATCAATATGATGTAATGTTTTGTACAATTTTCAACTATAAATTCAACCCATTTGAACATTTTTGTCCAAAAATATTGTAAAAATTAACATTTAAACATTTTAAAAACTTTCCTTTGTGACTCTTGGTAGATTGTTAAAATTTTATGGTTAATGTATGTTCTAAGTTGCTATAAATTCACATCAATGTTTTTTTAATACAAAATTGATGTAACATTGTTGGCAATAATCCCCAACAAGATTAAACATCAATTGACAAACATTTAGTAGAAATTCATCAAAACTATAAAAAAACTAGCAAAAGAAACTCTAAAACTATAAATAATGTCAAAGTGAGACAAATAACCCCCCCCCCCACAAAAGCTTATATTGCAAAAATTTTAAATTTATATAATGATATCCACCAAAAATTTGCACCCATGACATTGAATTCTTCACTAAAGCATGTCCAATTAGGATGAAAAAAAAAGAAAAATGAAGAACATGTTAATGACTAGTTATAACCTTTAATCATTCAAAACATTAATTATGTAGCTCAAATTTTTAAGAAAAAAAATTACATTTCTGAAAAAAATTGGTAATTACAAAATTAATTACTGTTAAATTGATTAAACTATTGCAATTCCCCTCCCCTCCCCCTCTCCAACCTCCTTTTGTTTTGCAATGGATGAACAATTTTTCTTTTAGTTCCAACCTATTTTTTCTTTGGACTAGGTGGACAATTTTTTTTTTCCCCTTCCAATGTTTTTGTACTTTGTAATGCTCAAAAACAATTTTTTCTCTTCTTCCAACTTCTTTCTCCTTTGGAATGGGTGGCTATAATTTTTCATTTCTTCCAACCTTTCTTTCCTTTGTAATGTGTGATTTTTATTCTTTTTGCTTATTCCAAGCTCTTTCTTGTTTGTTTTAAATTTTGTTTCGAATACTTACTTATAAACTTAATGTATTTCAACTCTTAATTTTAAGCCCAAATTAAATTACTTCATATTGCAAGCTCATAATCTTTGAACTTCAAAAAGGTTTCACAAGAAGTTTGCATAAAACATATAAAACATATAAAAACATATAAACCTTTACAAACCAATTCCCATTTTCTTAGAACCATGAACATGATATGTCTATGTTCAACAATTGTGGTGTCTTTTAGTAATTATAATTGTGACATCTTTTGACACTATGTCATAATGAATTAATGTGATATTATTTAAATACATGACCTTTAATATAACATCCAACTTACGTACATTGAAGTGGGTTATAACTTGTGTGAAGAAAGAGATTACAATGAGTAAAAAAAATGGTGTTAATATTGTCACCCACCAAGATTCATATGTTATAAGTTTTTGAATTCTAGTCCAATGTACTTTCATTTAATGTAGTTAGGTTCATACACATGTATGTTCACTACATACATATTTGGACAATTGAAGTACAATAGTCAATAAACAATTTTTTTTTTACCATAATTCTATTTCAGTTTTTTTGTTGCCAATATCGTTGATTTGTACTTTAACTACTATAATATGGATAACTAGATGAATAGAAAGGCTTGAATAATAGTTCTCAAAACATATTGCAAGTTATGTCATGAATTAATGACACCCTAATGTTCGCTTTATTACAGCTTCTAAATCACTTGTGTTTTAATTTCTTTCAATTTTAGGTCAATTACAATTTTACATAACCTATGAAACATTCATTGTGTTAAATCCATTGTTTCTTCAAATGTAAACCAATGTTCAATAAGGAGGGAAGAACAAGTATTAATGACCTCATTGAACATAGTCGACACCACATCAAACCATATTTTAAACAAAGACAACCATGGATAAAAAGACAAAGAAAAACAATATTCGCTAGGTTGCAAATGAAGATCGATGCATGAAGTTTGAAATAATATAAATGAATGTATAAATTGATGGTTGTTTTGTAAACAATCCATACAACTTGAAATGTTGTTATTTGGTTTTTTTTTCATAGTTGGTGTTCTTATTTCTTTAGCAATATTCTACTTTGGGAGATTATAATAGTGAAAACAAAATCTTGAAAAAGACAAAGGTTGACATGGCTTTATGCTTCTTTGAAACTTTATTATTATAAAAGATGTAAATTTCAACTTTTCACATGGATTCCATACTCAACCTCATGCGTGTGAATTTTTGGTTTGGTGTTTCCACGAATTCCTTGCGGTCTTGACATTATACTCAACAATTATCACTACACTTTATGACATGAAGTATCCACCAATTTTCACCCTTTGTCAAAAAGGTAAAAAAGGATTACACACGATAGTTTTGACTTTTTGAGGACTAATATCCCTTTGAATTCCAATGATTTATTGCATAGATTCTTGTCTCCTAAAAAAATATCTAGTATGAATATTTTCACATAATGTACATGGTTATGTTTCATGAGGTTAGTTTCAATATTGATAAGGTGCTTGGGAAAGAGTTATCATGATTTCAATTATCATAAGTTGATTGAGTAACATTTTGTTCAAATAGCACAAAATTGAAGTGATTCTTAGTGCCCATCTATCTTTAATGTACATTCTTTATTAAGGTTTTAGTTGTTTTTAATAATAAAAACCTTTACATCCTTTTGGAAATCATACATTCAAGGATGGATGATTATTAATGTAATATGTTCAAGTACGAATTAGTTGTCCCTATTTTGGAAATTAATGATAATAAAAAATGGGTGTGGAACAAACATGGTATGACTTAAATTTTGTGTGAGATTTTTTTTTGGGCTAAACAAAATTTGCTTGAAGTTTAAGGTTGAGGTAACTTGGTCATTCCAAATCACCAAGATTGATGAACCAATGGCCACATTTCACAAGGAAAACAAGCGGCTCATTGTGTAACAACTTTGCTTTTAATGACAAGTCCAACTTTAAAAATAAAATTCCTTTACTAAATCCAAAACTTCTCATCTAAATGCATGCACACTATGGAACATGGCCATTCATCATATCCACACATAATATTTCAAATGTCATTCATACATTAAGTTAATGTCCAATTCAAAATTTTATGTCCAAATTTTACACCAAGCAACCAATGTGTAATATCTTCCTTATGGGCAAAGCCAAAAATTCTATTTTTAAAATTTTAAAAAAATAATAAAATAAAAAATATATATTTGTATTCCTTGATATACATTTGCTTTTAGGGAGACAAGGCTTCCTCACACACTTGTTTATTACTCAACAAAGGTTTCTTGTTTCCATCTCCTCCACCACATTGCAAATACATGAAATATGCATCCATCTCTTCATTTGTGTACTAAAATAGCTTAGAAATTGTGGAGTCCAATTACCCACCTCTTCCTTTGACCAACCCTCATTCATTCCAAGTCAAATAATAAACCTTTCTTTTGGCATTCTTTCAAATTTAAAAAATTTAAAACTTTGCAAAACTTTAAACCCTAAACCTTATCGAACCTCTAATACAAAAACAAACTAATTTAGTAACTAACTAAATAGTATATTCTAATGTTCTCAAATTGCATACTTGAATAATAATAATAGTAAGTAATTAATTGGCTTTTGTTAAAGTCAATCTTTATATTTGTAGAGAATGTTATAAATGTCCAATTAGTTGTGCCATATTAATTTCTAAAGATGATGAATTGTTGTCACTCCCTTGCTTTGCAAGAATTGCACATTAAACATTTTGAACATAACACTTATTGAAAATATAGAATTGACATATTATATATATATATATATATATAATCTCCAAGATTTTACATAGTGTAAGATCCTACTTCACTCACTATTTTAATTGCAAGTGTTGTTATAATACTCAAGAGAAACATAATCCTATAAAAGTACCTAAACTCTTTCTTGTTCCTTTAATGGTTTTGGGTCCTTCTCCCTCTTTCTCTTTCCTTTTCAACAAAAGGGAAGAAGACTAATAACATGGAGGGAAGAGCTAATCTTTTTTCAGATCTCCAGGGTCCACTAAATTAGGGTTTGGGATTTGTTTGTTTTTGTTTTGTTTTGTTCTTTTTTGTTGGGGATCCATCATGGTTACCTAGATAGCATTTTGTACCCTATGTTTTGGATTTTGTTTTGCTTCCATTGGAATTTGGTGGAAGTTTTCTTTAGGTTTTTGTTTTTTTGGGGTAGAAATCTTGCTTGGGTTTGAAGTGAAGTGTTGTAGAAGAGTGGGGATTGAATTTTCATTTCTATTCTCTTTGAATTTGATTTCTTTTGGTGGGTGGGGGAAGGAGGTGTTGTCTTTTTTGCTTGAGCAAATTTGGTACCCAGTTTTTTTGAGTTTCTTTGTTTGCATTTTGAAACTTGGGTTAAAAGATTCAAAAGAGAAATTCTGCTTTTGGGTTTGATGATTTTGATGTTTGTGATTTTGGAAGTTGAGTGCCTGAATTAGGGTTTTGGTTTTGGTTTTGGTTTTTTCTTTTCTTTTCATTTTAATTCTTGGGTTTGTGTTTGCTTTGCTCAGATTTGGTAACCCCGATTTGAGATTTTGCACATAGATTTGGAAACCCAATTCGAAGTTTTGTTTGAGATTGATTGCACTTATATTTGGCAACCCAATTCGAAGTTTTGTTTGAAGATTGCACAACAGATTTGGAAATCCAATTCGAAGCTTTGTTTGAAGATTGCCCACAGATTTGGCAACCCAATTCAAAGTTTTGTTCGAGATTGTGCACAGATTTGACGACCCAATTCGAAGTTTTGTTCGAGATTGCACGCAGATTTGGTAACCCAATTCGAAGTTTTGTTGTTTTTGTTTGAATGGAATGAAATGGAATTGAATGGGATTTGTGTGGTGGAGTAGTAGACGCGGAAGGCAACAAAAGTCTTTTGTATTTTGAGGAAGAATTTGCAAAAATCTGTTGTGGGTTGTGGAAGAAAGTACAAAAATCTTTGTGGGTTGTGGAAGAATGTGACGAAAGTGCTCAGTTGTGGATTGTGGAAGAAAGTGCAAAAAACTTTGTGGGTTGTGGAAGAATGTGAAGAAAGTGCAAAAGTCTGTTGTGGGTTGTGGAAGAAATTGCAAACTTTTTGTGGGTTGTGGAAGAACGTGAAGGAAGCGCAAAAATCTGTTGTGTGATGTGGAAGAATGTGCAAAAATCTGTGGTGGGTTGTGGAAGAATGAGCAAAAATCTTTAGTGAGTCGTGGGAGAACGTCGTCTGATGGACGTGTTGTTGTCCTTCTTGCAGAAAACAAAATTGATCAAGAGCTGAGCAAGAAGTCAAATCCTCTTTAGGGTTTGAGAGATTTGTTTCAGGAGGAAGTGACGATCTTGGTCTGGGAAGAAGAAGTTGGGGAGGAGGAGGAGGATAGTCTATCTTCAGTTACAAGTGGGGGAAAAGAATTCCTAGAAAATTTCATTCCATCGTGAAGAATTCCTCCAAGGTTTTGTCACACCGACAATGTCAGTTTGTGCAGTTTGTTTGTTGTCACATCAATCCGGGAAGAAACAAACAAACACTCTGATGATGGGATAAGAGTGGTGGGTTTTGTATTTGCTGTTGGAAGAGGAAGAGGAACCCCATTTGCAGTAAGTGCGTGTGTTTGATGGGCACACCACCTCCAGGGTTGCTATCATGGCAACCTTGCAGTCTGACTCCTCCTCCTCTGTCTCGTAGCTCCGAAGAATCCCCCACCAGAGCTTGCTCTGAAAAAATATCTCCCTTGAGTGCTTGCTTGGAGAAATCTCTGTCCAGAGCTTCTGCCAAAAGAAACCCTAATGCAAGACAGCTGAGGATGGATGGCGCAGGGTTGACAGTTGTGCAGAGGCCAAGTGTGTGCAAATTGAATGGGTTAAACAACCATATCCGCCATCATCATAGCCAGCACGAAAGGAGCAGCAGTGACAGAACGGAGGAAGTAGTGGGCACTTATGAATGCAGACAGCTTCAGTCCTTGCAATCAAATCCCTTCACAAATCCCTCCACAAATTGGAATGGAAATGCATTGCCACATCTGGTGCTACACAGGAAATTGCACAGGCATCCAGCAGTGATTTGCAGTGCTACTGCTGCTGCAGGTGGTGATGGAGCAATTTTCTCTTCAGATTTGGGCACAGACACTGCAGGTGATGGAGCAATTTTCTCTTCGGATTTGAGCACCACCACCAATGGTGGCGCTTATGAATCCCGAGGCAAGTTCTTGCACATTTTCTAAGTACCAAGTTTTGCACATTATCAAAACCACCAAATGGATTGTTTTGCAGAATTGATTGTTATTGTTGTTGGATTCAAGTCTCTGCAGTAGTATTATTTAAAACCCACATATGGATTCTTTGCAGAATCTCAATCTTTGTTCTCAGATTCAAGTGCACTTATAGCTTCTGGAATTATAGATTTTCCCATGGAGTTCTTCCAAGGAAGAAGAATAGGATATTCTTGCAAAAACAATCATATGCTGATGGATCCATTGCCTCAGTTGGTTTGTTGTGCAAAATCGCCACACTCACTGCACAAGTGTGTCATGTGCAGCAAAGGATGCAGGTAACGGAGCTGCAACACAGACAGAGAATTTGACATTTGTAGAACAAGTAGTGCAAGTATGGGATGCTATCAAATCGTTGCTGCCATATGGCAGTTGGTGGGATGTAATGGACAAGGGACAAAACCAACAAGAAGCCTATGGAATTACATTTGTTGAAGCCATGAAGCGGCTGTGGATTCTCATTTCACCTGACCGACTTGTCATTGCTGCCGCCTTCACTGCCCTCATTATAGCAGCTGTAAGTTTCCTCCATCCTCTCTGGTTGTTTTGTTGTTTGTTGTTGTCTTCTTGGATTTGCTTATCACAATGCATGACACTCTTAACCCCAGAGGCAGGTATCAAATTTGGCTTTTTTTTCCCCTGTTTTTTTGCAAGGATTGAAGCTTTTTGCATAACTGTTGGAGATGGATGGACGTATTCCCACTTTTTTCTTTAGGAAGACATTAGGAAGTCTTCAAACATGCAAAACTGACAAAAATCCTCTGAAAATGTGTTGTCTATTGCTTGCTTTGCTAAATTGCTCTTTTATATAATAGCAAGTGACACTGGTGGTGCTCAATGTTTTTCTTGTGCATTTTTTCCAAACAGAATCTCTGCACACCCACCCTGTTGTGATGAACTCTTTTATTTGTGATTACTCTAGCACTTTGCCAATAGACAGTGTTTTGGAAACTTAGGTGGCTGACTTTGTTTGTGTGCCACTTTTGTGACAGTTATCGGAAATCACAATCCCACACTATGTGGCAGCCACAATATTTGCAGCACAGAGTGGTCTGCGAGATGATTTCCATAGAAATGCGAAACTGCTTGCGGTCATGAGCTGCACATATGGCCTCTTCAGGTCATAATATAGCCCTTGCTCTGGTTTTTAATTCATATATGAGAATATACATGATTGTATGGGAAAAAGGATGATCCGTTTCGAGTATGAATAAATAAATATGCTCTTGGACTTTTGAATTGCACAGGGACGCATGTTGTCATGTGATTGGGTTTATGCATGTTGTGATTTGCGTTTGAACTTGTGGTGCTTCTCTCTGTCTGTGCAAAGACAGTATAGGATTATTCATGTGGATTTTAACAGATCCTGTCTTTTCTTCTTGGTGGGTTGTGGGTCCAGTGGTATAAGAGGTGCATGCTTTGGAGTAGCCAATCAAATTCTGGTAAGTAAATTTTCTCCAAGCAACCTGCTTCTGGATGAACAGAAAATGTGAGTTTTTGTGCATTTGGAAAAAACTGGCTGCTTGCAGTAGTGGGAGTATCAACAACCCATTTGTGGATGGTCCTTCATTCAGTTGGTGCAAGAGACTTGTATTTGTGAAAGTGACTGGGGAATTTTGATTTTGTGTCAGGTGCGCCGGATGCGAGAGAAGCTGTTTTCTACACTCCTGAATCAGGTACATTAGGAAATTTGACCCACAGACTGACTGTAAATGCTACAGCCAGCTCTGTCACAAAATGGTTTAGCAAACTTTTTCTGGGTTGGTTGGAGAATTCATTTTCCTGCATTCATTTGAAAACCAACTTCTTCAGCTGAAACTGTTGTGATGGGTTGCAGGATATTGCCTTCTTTGATGTAGAGGCAGTGGGTGCGCTTACAAGCAGACTAGGATCTGACTGTCAGCAAGTGTCACGCATCATTGGCAATGACCTCAACATTATGTTCCGAAATGCACTCCAGGTGGTGCATCATGTCCTTTCTTTGAACATGGGTCAAGACGATGTTTAACAGACTGTTTTTTGCCTATTCCACAATATATAAAACATATATTTCCAGAACATGAAACCCAAATATTTCAAAACATAAAACCCAAATTCCAAAACATAAAACCTAAATATTCCAAAATATAAAACCAAATATTCCAAAATATAAAATCATACTTTGTGAAAAAAGTTTTGAAGTAGTGTTTCCAATTGAATCCAGGGAATTGGAGCTTTTGTGTATTTGATGACGCTCTCATGGCAGTTGGCCTTGTCCACATTCCTCATCTGCAACATGATGTGGTATTTCATGCGTGTTTACGGCAGGTCAGTGTTTCTCTTGCTCATTTTGCCCCTCTGTCCCTCAACTCATATCATTCCCTAACTCAACAACTCCTGTATAATAGTATTGATCATACTTTTTTGAGGCAAAAAAGAGATGACCTTTTACCTCAAGATCAACTTGTTGTCTTCATCATCATTTATGACAGATTGCTACTTGGTTAATGCAACAGGTATCAGAAGAAGACTGCCAAGGCAGCACAAGATTCAGTGGCATCAGCCAATGAGGTAGCAGAGGAGACCTTGTCATTGGCAAGGGTGGTGCGCACCTTCGGAACAGAAAAAGAAGAAGTGGCCAGGTCCTTTTTTCTATCCCCTTCCTGTTTGTTTCCGACCCAACTCTGTATTATTCCCTCTTCCACACTCAGTTAAGCAAAGGAATCATAGTAATGAATTCATGATTTTTTGGAAGATTCCAGGCAGGAATCTGTTATTGCTCTACCAAAATGCACCAACTTCCATGGCAGGTACATACATACATAATGAGTCAATGCTCATAAACAGAAATAAAAAATAAAACTGTTGGGAAATGTGTTGGGGGGTGTGGAGCAGATATAGGAGGTGGTTGAATAGGCTGGAGGACATCAACTTCCGGCAAAGTGTAGCATATGGTTTTTGGAACTGGAGCTCCAACACCCTATACAATGCTACACAGGTGTGTTTGACACCCAAGTTGTCCCATTCTCTCATCAAAAGATTGAGATTTCTCTTTTCTCTGAAAAAGTTTCTAACAAGAAAGGAACATCAGCAGTAAGGACATCTTCCATTAGGCTGCTGTGATCACAGTAGCTTTCCATTATGTTTTTTTCAACTAGCTGTGAGATGACTGTTTCTTATTATGTTGGGTTGGGGTGCTGGCTGTGTAGGTGGTGGCGTTGATGATGGGAGGTGGCTTTGTCATGTCAGGGAAAATCACCGCTGAACAGCTTACCAAGTTCATTCTCTATTCTGAGTGGGTTGTACACTCTACATGGTGGGTTGGTGACCATTGGTCCTCTTTGATGCAGGCGATTGGTGCCAGTGAGAAAGTCTTCCAGCTGCTTGACCTACCACCCAGCAAGCAACTCTCTTTGCATGGTACTTTGAACATGGGTACTTTGAACTAACAAAAATGGAAGCTGTGAAGGATAATCATCTCTCTGATATCATGCAAAAGATGTGGACTTTGTGCTTGACACAAATGAGACTAGTGTCAAAACTGTTTAAACCTGATCCAATGGATTTTACTCACAAATCTGATGCATCAAGTATATGGTGGGTTCTGAAGCTTTTGCTTTGTGGACGCAGGCATCAAGCTGCCAGAAGTGCAAGGACGCATTCAATTTGCCGACATCACTTTTCAGTACCCTACTCGACCCCAGGTAAGAAACAAACATCCACTGATGTTGAGGGTGCAGACCCTGTCCATCAGTCTGCTACTAGTTGCAGGGAATTGCTGAAGATTGGTGGTTTGATTTTTGGCAAGAGACAAAACCAGTGTTGGGTGGTTCTTTGAATTTTTAAAGAACCACCAGTTCTGGTTCTTTAAATATTCCAGAATCAGATAGCCACCAGTTCTGGTTCTTTGAAAAAAAATTCAGAATTGAAGAACCTCTAGGTCGGGTTATTTCAAAAACTCTAAAGAACCGGCCATTTTCATGACAGAACTAGCAAAGAACCTGTCCTGTGTTGCAGTCCGTAGTCTCTCATTTGGTGGTTATGCAGGCTCATGTACTGCGCAATGTGAATTTGTCCCTGTATCCTGGTGAGCTTGTTGCTGTGGTACGTCTGCTACTTCCCAAAGCTTTTTGCTTTCATGCATCACCTCTCTTGTTTCCAAATTCCCCCATGAGGCACTTTGTAATTTTATTGCTGAAATTCTTTTATTCCATCTTGAGTTTTGTCTGTGAAATATCTCTTTCAAGATTCGAACCCAAGTCTTTAGATCTGGGGTGTTGTGCTTTGATTTAGGTGGGTCTCAGTGGCAGTGGGAAGAGCACACTTGTTGGTTTGCTCCTCCGTCACTATGAACCTCTTGGTGGTCAGGTGCACTTTTCTACCCCCCCTCACAAAAAAACACTCCAAAGTCTCTTCTGCTACTTGCTTTCTCACTATAACCTAAACCCTGAACCCTACTACTTGAAGTAATTGCTGTTTGCTTTAAACCTCATGTAGCTTTGTTTTTGCACTGGAGTTTTTTTTTGGCCCCCAAATTGGATGTCTTATGGGAGCTGATGGGTAATTTTGCAGATATTGATTGATGGGGTTCCTCTCACAAGTCTTGATATAAAATGGTTTCGGCAGCAACTTGGTGTTGTGAACCAGGTATGATCTGTTTTTTTCAGATGGACGATTATTAGATGGGGTGATTGTGTGGGTGCATATCACTAGGCAGACCTCCATATCCAGATACTAAATCATATCCTCCAAGGAGGATGGATTGTGTATCACAATTGGTATGTATGACTCACAATTTGCTCATGTACCTTCATTTTTTTGGGTGGCATTATTGGTTTCTCAATAAAAACCAGGAACCTCGACTCTTCAGCATGGATGTAGCCTCAAATATAGCTTATGGGTGTGGAAGAAAAGTGAGCCATGTGGACATTGAACGGGCTGCAATACAAGCAAATGCCCATGACTTCATTATGTCACTTCCTGAGGGCTACAAAACTCTGGTTGACAACTCACGCTTAAGTGGGGGCCAAAAACAGCGAATTGCAATTGCAAGAGCTCTGCTGAGGGATCCATCCATTTTGATCTTGGATGAGGCCACCAGTGCTCTTGATGCTGAAAGTGAACACTATGTGCAGGTAGGTATGCAGGCTAGAAAAACTAGGCTGCCAAAACATGAGCTTTTGTTCAAATCTAGAACAAGGCTTCTTGCTGCCCGTCAGCCCAGTTTTTCTGCTTCTATCTGACATCTCTCACGAAGCAACATGAGCTTTCTTCATCTCTGCTTGTCACACCTTCCATATCTACTACTGTTATATTTATTCAGATTTTGCCTCATCTTTGTGTGGTGTTTTGGGTGTTGGTACATTGGTACTCAGAAAGCGTTAGACCATGCTATGAGAGGGGACGGAAAACGGAAGCGCACGGTTATAGTTATTGCTCATAGGTAAGAAGACACAAGACTCACAGTATCAAACTACTTGATTTTCTTTTTCCCTGGCATATGAGCCAAGCATCATTGGAGCCACCAAAAAAATAAAATTAAAGCTGTGCGATGTCTGATTGTTTCACTCTTGTTCTTGGGTTTCGTCATTTTGTTGGCAAAAAGAAATTGCTTTCCTTGATCTCTCAGACACAAAATGGGCGGTGTGGATGTGTCAGATTATCAACTGTACGTGCTGCCAATCGGATTGTGGTCATGAAAAATGGCCAGATTGCTGAGGTCAGTTCACCTAGAAAACACACACTTGGGATTCACAGTTCAACTTTTGTGATTTCTTTTGATCCTTTTAATGTGGATCTAGTGATGGTGGTGGTTATGGATCCTCTTATTTGGGCCCCTATTGATGGTGGTGGTTCAGGATCCATAATGTGGGTCTGTCTAGAGGTGGTGGTTCAGGACTGGTCCATAGCTCACTTCAAACCATTGGGAGCAGCAGTCGGTTTGTCATGCCAGAAATTCTATGTGGTTACTGTCTGAATGATTTTGAAAATTAGGTTTTTTTTCTTGCAGATGGGGAGTCATGAGGAATTGCTCAGAAAAGATGGAGAGTATGCCCACTTAACAAGGCGCCAGCAGACTACACTAACACAGTAGAAAAAGTGCCATCTTCATCAAGAGTACAAGAGCCGATCTGTGGTACCATTTTTTCGGCAGTGAATGTTTTTAGTCTCTATTTTACCACAAATCGATTTGGACTATGCCATGGATGTTGCTTGAAGTTGTGCATCATGGCTTTCATTTGAACTCTTGATATTATGACACATAATCTCTTAAACTCTTTGGATGCTCAGAATCTTGTCACATTCCTGGTCATTGATCTGTAACAATGAAGGATTTAGGGTGAGGGACTTTCCCAAAAAATGGCATCGTTGGAGACGTCCAAGTTCATCCATGTTTCCCAAGACATGGTTTTTTCCTTGCCTCATTGTCATACACCATTTATTCTTGCAATCCTTTGGCTGCATTTGTAGCATTTTTAAAGCTAGAACCCTTTGACTTTGAAAGTGCAGAAGTTGTTGAGAAAGATGATACTTGGGGGGGGGGGGGGGGCTGTTGTCAACAAAAAATTTGGCCGGAAGATAAAAACACAACGGGAGGGACAGCTTTTTTTGCAGTTTAA
>Ga0116227_10002986_pt1 | contig 37979 bp, 29 predicted proteins | sample S1TSphgellanicum_FD_89693 | JGI IMG/M metagenome (GOLD analysis project Ga0116227, IMG submission 89693) | Host-associated microbial communities from peat moss isolated from Minnesota, USA - S1T2_Fb - Sphagnum magellanicum MG | ecosystem: Host-associated > Plants > Peat moss > Unclassified...
CCCCGCCCTTCTACTTGAATAATGTTTTCGAGGTGTTGTGGTTGACGCATTTCTTTGATAGCTTGTTTTGTCACATGAAGTCCTTGTGTTGAAATTATTAGAGGAGATGGTTGACTTCCATTTATATTATTTGTTCAGCTTCTTGAGCCCATTCCATGTCAAAGTTATTTCCATGGATAGTGCATAGGTTATGAAAACAAATGCAAGTCATAACCATATCTAGTATAGTTCATAATGACATATCCAATCTTTTCAATAGGATCTTTCATCGTCCTTTCAAAATTTCAAAAGCCTTTTTCACTACCATTCAGGTATTAGATTGTATGAAGTCGAATATGCTTTTGCTCTTCACAATCCTTCTTTCTCACCTTTGAATGGGGAATCAATTTCAATGGCAAATCATGGTAACAACTAGCTTGTCCAAAATCATAGTTTCAAAACTTACATTTTGCATTAACCACACCTTGTAATAAAACTAGATAGGAGCTTTTTCAACAATAGTAAGAAGTTAACATAGATGGTGCAATAATCGAAATGTGACTACCATCTACTACCCCAAAAACATAAGATATGTTTCGAAGTTCTTCAAGTTCATTTGTCATTCTTCTTATGCTACTAGTTAATTTTTATATCACTAAAGGTTTTCAATGTTTTCTAATACAAAAGTCTCTTACAATGATAAATGCAATGCTTTCAACCACTTCATACACTTCGCCACACATTTGTAAAGTGTTACCACTACTTAAATGAAACAGGGTGATGGTTATTTGTGTTTCAAATGGAATGCAAGATTTCATACGAAGAATTGCCCTACCCAATGATAGAGCTACAATATTACACAAGTAATGAAAAATTTTGGGAATTAACTTTGTTCATTGCTTGAACATCTTCACCATATAGCCACTCAAAAGTGAAGTGGGAGCATATTAACTTTTGAAGCCACTTGTTCATAACTCCATACAAATCTCTCTCTTGCTACTCCATTTACTTCCGTAATGAAAACAACCATCATCATCATTGCACTATATTATTAATGAAGTGCGAGTTGTCACAATTATAATAATAACATGACAAATCACCATGAAAAACACTAAGAGTTACAAGAATATTGTGTGTATGCTCATTCATGGTGGTAGAGGACATGGTGCCCAACAGAAAAAAGTTTTCCTCAAAAACTATGGATTTCATAGCAACTTAGAGAGCTCTCAACAAAGATTCATGTTTCGGCTTAAATCATATTCTCTTATGTTTCCAATGCCAATTTCCAACACAAGTAGTTAAACTGCATGGAATATTTCTAAGAGAAATGCAAAGTATAAGATGCTAATAGAAGGATGAATTCCGAGGCAATTTTTGGCTTTTTGACAGTGTGGGCATGTGGAGAAAAAAACCTAATCTAAGTATATGCTCTCAATATCAAGACTATATTAGGGGTTCTACACATAAGAAAAAAATTTGAGAAGATTGATTTGTTAGTTCTTTTGACAAAAGAACCCAACTGGCTGGACAATCCTGCTTGAAAGGATCCTGGCTTTTGCTCCAACTTGCCCTACTCAATTGGTGCAAATTGATTACAGATCTGCAGAGTCAGAGTGAGATCAAATTCATAAAGTGTTTTGACCCCAACCTTTCTCAGTGACTTGCACTGCACTGTTTGGCTTCTTGTCGCTGGTGATATGCAGCACAAACACTTGAAACGAAATCCTGAAACCTCTTGAGAACATACGTCTTTTTGTCAGTTGGTGAACTCAGCATCTGAGCACCTATGGCCTTGAGAGGCATCACCTTCAGTTGCAGATGTTGTTTCTTGCACCAAAAGAAGCCATCTTGTTTAGTGGGATATGATCAAAAGGCATGTGAACAATAATATGCTCCCACTCAAAAACACAGAGAAAGAAAGCAGATACTGGTGTGGCAATCCAAAGCTACTCCAGTCGATACATGGTGATTTCTTGCTGCTTGAAATATCGTCGGTCTTCCTCATCCACTAGCACCAAATTAAGGTAGTACTTCACACTAAACTTGTTGTTGATGTTGCGGTAAGTGGGTGTCAAATCATATGGACTCAGGAATAACCGTATGGGTATAGACTCCCCTGCACCAACGATTTTCACATGGCAATCAGTCAATTTTTGCATGGAAACCAATCATGTATGGAGGGCAAAAGGGATAAAGTTGGGCTGATGTTGCGTTTAAGCTCCCAATCAGCCAATAAGTTGAGAAACTGAATGTTAAACATTCAAAGTCAAGACTCCAAAGTGAGCGGAAGGCACAAATTGGCTAGTCAATATCTAAACCCAGATTCCACAAGTCAATGGAAATACCACGAACTGGAGCGCCATCCATAATCTCATACTTAGCCAGAGTCTCGCTCTCATTGTAAGTGTTTGGTCCAGATCCTGTCGACTCTCGTCGTCTTACTTCAAGCTCCATGTGCTTTATTTTGATCCGCACTAGCAAGAAGTAAATCTTTCCCACTATCACATCCTTCAGATGGTATCTGCGGAAATGACACATCCAGTCCAAGTGTGAACAAATTGTCACTTCAATTTGGCGTGCACAATTTGAAGTCACCAGTGACACATGATGAAATTGCATCAGGCTGGTCACTGCATGTGCTATGTAGCATACAAGACTTGTACAGTTATAACAAGCCAGTGTGGACTCTGAAAATCCTGTGTCATCAATGAAATTCTGGGAAAAATAAAATATAAGAACCATGAACAAGAGATCCAGGAAAACTGTATCTCACTTGCTTTTGCTGTATTCAAACTCAATGTGTAGGCAGTCCTCAATCCCAACCTCCATCTGACTTTCACACCCATCATTTTAGCCAAGAAACTAGAAGCCAGAAAAACCACATAAATAGCCCTAATGGCTTTGCCCTGTACATGGATCAATCCACTACTTTAACCCCTAGGTCCTAAATGAGGAACTCCTTTCTCTCCCAAAATTATGTTCCTTGTCTCCATGATACAGAAACTTTGAGGGGACTACACTAAATACTGGTGTTGAAGAATAAATCAGAGAATACAAGCTCACCTTGATGCTGTTATTGATCTCAGGTTGTGGTGAGTAGTTATGTACCTGCACCAAATTTATTCCAGGTGTATCTTAACCTGTCACTACTTCTCATGAAAGAAAAGATAGTGCAGACTTCACACAGTAATTGCTACTTTAAAACACTTATGAAAGGCCTTACCCAAAAATCTCTGTACTCCACAATGTTGGTTGCATAACTGCGACTGATTGTCACTTTCAGCACATATCTGCATGCAGAGGCAAGGATGGAAATCACATGATGGGATCTTCACAGATAATCACAAAGCTGCAGAAACTCTTTATAAAACCATGAACATCTAATGTGGAACTTGTAGTGAAAGATTCCCTTGCATTTATCCCTGCAAGACATAGGAAAGCAGAGATGGCTAACATAGAATCAAGTAATCTCAAGATCTCCTAACCCACCTCCAATCATGGCCCCATCACCAACCACCCCAAACTAGACCTTAAGATAAACCACTGTGCTTGGATTGATTTGTCATAGGGCAGCATACTGTACCTGAGTCTGACATTGACACCATTGTAGGATTCATACTGCATTTCAACTGTGGAGAACTCAAAAGGGTAGGTCTTGCATTCCAAGATTTCACCAGGCACATCAAGCTCTCTGACTGTATTGTTCCCCCAACCATACAGGCCTCCCTTTGTTACTTCAGTTTTTCTTGCACATAAGTTGTGATGACTTTGTAAGTATTGAGAATTTCAGATCCATCAACATGTTAGTGAACAGGATAAAGAGAAGATCCAACCCTAAAGAACACAGAAAAACCTGAGGAGCCATTTAAATAATGACAACAGTCACAAAAACGGTTAAGTGACCTGCAACAGCAACATGTATAGTGTGACTGGCTACCATAACATCCCAAGTCACTTCCTCAGCTCTCAGCAGTGAATGATGGTGAATGTCATACATTAGTCAACATACTGAGTTTCTATCAATACACTGGCAGTAACAGGAAGACTGAGCCATGATGCTGGCTACCTCAACAAAATGTGGAAACAAAGGGGATGACCAGGGAAAATAAGAAGAAAGAGGAACATGAAAAGAGAAAGAACAAAAACAAGAACCAAATGAGGGAAGAGAAAGAGAAAAGGATTTAGCAAAACAGAGAAAAGAACAATATTTTGCAAAGATCCCCACTCATAATTTGAAAAACCCTTCAAATAGTCATTTTGAAGATTCCAAAGGCAGGTACACCAGACAGACATCTTTGTTTGTTACGCAAATCTCTGGTTCATTACAAGAGAAACTTCAAAGAGTGATTTATTCTTTTAGAACGCTAATTAAGCTTGCCATTTGAGCTATGTAAACGCATTTGAGATATAAATCGGGAAAAAAATGACTATTGACCATTCCAAATTTGGCAGTTCCTGGAATATTGGAATCCACGTGAGGCATATGCATCATGCTAATATCTGCATATTTGCTGTGGACACTTGTAAGAATGTCAATGTTCAATCCTTTTGAGTCCTTTGCTAATTGAAAAATCCAATAAATTTCAAGAGAGCCATTAGATAAGTCATTATAATTGAAGAGTAGGTCTTCCAATAACATGGATGGAAGGAGAATTCACAGCTTACCAAGAGAGGTGAAGTCATAGAAACTGCCCCTGTCAAAGTAGAGCTCTGCACATGCATCACACACAATGTTCATTGAACAAAGAATCTTCTTCTGTATTTGTAAGGTCACAACAGATATATTCCAAAACTTGCAACAGTCGTTGAGCAAAAAAGCTTCATTTCATCAAACATGTGAAAACATTTTCAAAAGTACAAAAACTTCTTACAGTTTCAGTCAACCTGAATAGAACTGAGAGATGGCCCAAGAACAGGGTTATAGAGATGTTAGATCTCACAACATGTCAGCAGATAGGAAAAAGAGAAGACACAATGCTATGAAACAGAAAAAAAAACAGAGGAAAAGTGAGGAAAGTTTAGAACAACAGTGACCAACTATGCAAGAAGGAACAGTACCTATTTGACCCAGAAGCTCAATCTTCACCCCCAAGTGCTCCACCTTCTTACCTGGCAAGGGTTCAATGCGAACCTGCAATCACAAAATACAACCAATTGATACACAGAATTTTGACAATTTACAGATTCCTTGACAATGGAAAAACACACCTAATCTTTTCCTTCTCCTTCAACCAGGGAAGGAATTGGAACTCAAAATTCCCAAAACAGCTCATTCAAATGTCCATGTGGCAAAGGTATGAGGCTGAAAATCAGGGAACTCTATTTGGTTTCAAAAGTGACAAATACTGAAAAACTTCTGACAAAAAAAAGCCACCATGATGACAAGAATAGTTTCTGAAGAAGAACTTACCTCCCCAGCAACACTGTCTTGGCCGAGGAACAAAGGTACCATAACAACTTGCCCATTTTCCTTCTTCACAGATGCCTGCACAAACAAGACAACAATCTTGTGCTTATATACATAATAAGCTAGTAGTAGTCTATTACAGCAACAACAGCGTAGAAACCCCACATGTGATAGATATCACAAATGCCCGCATCCACTGATGGAGGATTTGAGCTCCTTTGCAAGTGCAACCATTTTGTTGTCAACCAAAGATTTGCATCTCTGCTTGGATGCAGAATCATGACCCAAGAGCATCACAATTCTTCCCAATCTGTTGACAGACTTTAAGCATCTTTCAAACACCATGGCATAATCAACACCTCATTGCAGCAAAGTGAGTGTGTGCATTATCTTTTTCTTTCACATACCAAAAGCCTGAGATTTCCCAGCAGCAGGTGGGTGGGAGCATTACTTACCTGCTTTCGTGTCTCTGCATCAGAGAACTCAATGCCAACTTTGCATGGTGGCCCAAAAGCTCCAACCAGAAAGTTCTGCAACACAGACTTGCAAAAAGAAGGGAAAAAAACATCACTCACTAGTATCAGAATGACTATGCAAAGAACCAACCATCAGATAAGTGTGCCATAGACTTAGGGTTTCAGCTGGCACCAGTAAAAGAGCTGCAAATGCTCCCTTGCTTCCCTGGAGAATCCAGCTTCTGGTTTCACTTAAAGAAAGCTCAGCTGACAGAGAAAAGCTACATCAGAAGAGAGAAGCTCACAATGACAAGAAAAAGCTACAACTGACGAGAACAGTTCACAACAGTCTAGGGTTGCAACCGATTGCAAGAACGGAACAGAGAGAGAACCAGCCAGCTATCGATCGCAGCCAGACCCTTGCTTTCCGGCTCTCCAGTTGCGATTGTCTGTGAAACTTGGAAGAAAAAACACAGAGAGAGAGAGAGAGAGAGAGAGAGAGAGAGAGAGAGAACAAAGAACCGCGGTTGCAAAACACAAGAAAGAAAGAAAGAAAGAAAGAAACAAACAAACAACATGGGGAAAGAAGAAAAGGATGGAGCTAAGGACCATGTCTGTCTGGTGTGCCGAAGACTAACACGTCGTGATGCGCCTTTCGTCTCAATCTGCGTTACGTCTCACTCAAGGATCCTCCCTGGGCCTCCTTCTTGTTCTTGATCTTGTTCTTCTGATGATGACGGTGATGGTCCTTCTTTCCCTCCACAAGGCACAGGAGAAGAGAGACGATTCTCAAGAAGGAAGACGGACAGAATAATGAGTCGAGGAAACGGAAGCTGTTGACAAAAGAAAACGCCCCCGCGTGCGCGTGCGCGCTCTCCAGAAGTCGATCAAGAATAACTCCCACACACTTGCAAGTGCTTGAAACCTAGAAAGCCGACGAAAGTGCGTTCACAGGAACACGCGGGAAACAAGGGTCCGCCAGTTCGTCAGATCAACAGCTTCCGACGTTCCAATGCCCCTTGATCGATCGAGCGATCACCGAAGGCGACGCCTTCTCTCCGGGCTTCTCTCTTTCTCTCTCTCTCTCTCTCGGGTTGTCGTTAGGGAAGGGAAGTTCGAAGGTTTCGCCCGCTCGGACATGCCGAAACCGTCGTCGTCGTCGGCGGCGTGGGTCCCTCTTCTCCGTTCTCCCTTCCTCTCGCTTCCCCGCGAGCGGAACGTTCGCATTTCAGGTGGTGGTACTTCAGGACAGCATATTTCCGAGCAAGTTTCAAGCTTCTCTTCTTTTGGGGTAAGTCTCTTCTTCTTTCGATTCTTGTCGGGAGCTTGCCGTAATAGTGCCTCGCATTGGGGTAGTTGCTGCTATCGCTTGCTTTCTCGGAATGTCTTCTTCTATCTGCGGCGGGTACAAGAGAGGTTTTGTGTGATTCTTCCGGGAGCGGATTGAAGAAAGAACTGCTATCTGTGTGTGGTATGGGACTAGGGTTTGGAGGGAGTCAAGAAGCTTGTTGTTGCTGGCTTCTTCTTCTTCGTCAGTAGTATGTGAGCAAGAAAGACGCGTGCAAGAAGAAGCTTGCGCTTGCGTGCGTGAAACCCTCGCTCGCAGAGACGGGAATCCTTTGAGGATGGGCGGTGGTAGTGTGCTGAATGAGTCGCATCTACAGTCTTCGCGGAAGCGGCCGCATTTGTTCAAGATGCAACATCAAGGTTCTTCTTCACATTTTCTTCCGCACTCTTCTTCTTCTTCAGGAGGACCGCCGCCGCTGCCGCAAAAGGCTTCGGCTTCTTCTTCTTCTTCGGGAGGTAATAACAACAACGACCAGCATCATCATAGTTTTGTTTCCTTGGGATATGGATATGGCGTGGAAGCCAGTTTCCTCGAGCCATTTGAGAAACGGTTGAGAACGCTGGTGAGTAGTCCTCGTACTCCTCCTCCTCCTCTTCTTCTGCGAGGCCACCAGGAATGGTTCTCTTCATCTTCTTCCTCTCATGGCAATGGCATTGCATCACCTGCGGTGGTAGGAGAATGGTTCAAAGAAAAACTTGTAGTGAATACTCCTTGGCATCGAGGAGGAGGAGGAGGAAGAGAAGGACCAACACCTCAGCTCCGATTTCTTTCACCTGCTCTGCCAAGTTCTACTGTGAAAGAGGTGACAAGGGCAAGGAAGCAATGGGAAGCAAAGCTGCAATCCTCCAAAGTACTAGCACAAGAGGCTCTGAGCAGCATTAGAAGAAGACCAGCAGAGGCGGGTCTGAGACTCACAGATGCTCCTCATCATGAGCCACTGTATCAGCAGAAGGACTTGGAGATGAGACGGGAGTTAGAGGATTACAAGCGGGTTGTGAACATGGTGAATTCCATGGTTCCACTTACAAGTGATGAAGGAATTGCATCTGTCTCTTCGCCCTTGAATATCCTCCGAAGGCACAGCAGCAACCTACAACAGGGGCCAAGCCGGCTGTTCAGCATTCAACAAGATGGAGTAGGTTCTCCTCCAACAAATGGCACAGCTTGGAGCCTTCCAGGAGCTTCTGGTAGATCCTCTTTGCAAAGAAAGAAGGGGGTTTTGTTTTGGCAATTTTTCTTTGGTATTCCATCACCCAAGAAGCTCTTGTGTTGTAGGGGAGAAGGGAAAGGAAAGGGTACTACACTTACATACCCAGTTTGTGTTTTGCCCATTGACAATTTGTCTCCAGGAAGCCACAGTAGTAAACCACAGACACAAAATGGTGATAATGGAGGAGAGGGAGTTTCTGGAGATGATACCACAAAAGGCACAGAGAAGGAGATCAGTGGGGCTCTTGCCTGGAAAGCATTGCTGGCAAAGGCATACAATCATACAAGAGAGGCTCGGCTCAAGACATTCGACAATGATGCAGACTATCTCAGTACTCATCTGAAGAATTTGCAGATCACACGAGAGGAACAGACAGCAAGAAGGGAGAAACAGAGGCAGGCCAAGAAATTTGAAGAAAAGGTAATATTTTCTCTCTCTCTCTCTCTCTCTCTCTATTTCAGCTGTCTGTGTAGCATATTGTATATACCTGTTATATGATATGCAGAGGATAAAAACATGGAATATGTTAACTCCCCATTTTTTATAGACAAACAAACAACATTCTCAAACAAGAATATGTGAATTTCATCAATCAATGTAAGCACTACTGCTGTATGAGGGATGACCACAACCAGATATACTGGCTACCATATTGCATCTTTCTGTGTGAAACAGACTGTACACACAACAACATATCATCTACTCATCTCAGAAATTGACAGGTAGACAGACTTCTGTGATGTAAGATTGGATGGGACCAGAGTTAGTTTCTTGCACATGAGAGAACTGTTTTGTCTTTAGAGTGGTTTTTGAAAGGTTTTGTGATTTCAGACGTATCCCAAGCAAGCTATCAAATTTAGCTATGGAATGACGTACCTGAACTGAGTCAGAGATACAGGCTTTTACATCTTCTGATTGTCATGTGCCACCTTACTTGTGCAGTAGGAATGCACTCTAGTTCTAAAAAAGTTACAATGGTGCACACTGCATTGCAGACTTTGTAGTCTTCCCATGAGTTTGTACTGGTACTGCAACTCATGGGAAGACTACAAAGTTCATAACATTCTCTGAATCTCTGCATATTCCCCATACTCATCATATCCTATTTTCTGTTCTGCTCTTTCAAAGCAGACATAAAACACCTTGAAGGTCATAGGTGATTTTTGCTTCTCTCTCTTGATTACTTGGTAACCTAGGGCCAGGGTAAACTCAGCAAACTTGAAGGAGAAGAGAGCCTTATGTGCTTTGCTGTTTACAGTTTCATTGATTTACATGCGTTGTAGACTGTGTGGCCCCTAAATGCTCACTGTCAGTTTGGTCTCCAACCTCTAAACCTGAAACTCAAGGTTTATTGCATGGAGAAGTTGATCTAATGGCTGGCTTTCATTGTAAAACATAGCTGAAAATGCTTTGACTCTTGGATTGATTCATTTGCATTCTCCCACAGAGTGAAGCATTTACTCCACTTTCAAGGGAAGCAGAGGAGGCAGTCGACAATGCATTACGAAGGTCTGACAGGTCAGTTATTAGGAGTAAATGAGGGTAGGTTATCTGCAACTTTTGTCATGGTGAGTTTGTTTATACAGATAATGAAGGAGAAATGTTTTGGACAGTCTGGTGTAATGGATCTTACAAAAAGCTATGTCTGTTTGTGCTAGCCACATCAGATTTTTTTATAATTATCAATACTCACTGGATTGAGCTGATAAAGTTGGTGGGGAGTTATGGCAGCTAGTCACTGCTGTTTGTGATGAAAGCAATGGTCTCATACTATGTGAGCAATACTCATAATGTTATGACCACACTCATTCTAGTTCTGTTAGTTTTTTGGTTTTGTTGGAGTTGGCTGAAGGGTTACCTTCCAATTCAGAGCATGTTCAGTATGTGTGGCTGCAGAGATTACATGTTTCAGGGTATGCCAGTGCAAACTTGAATCTTTGACAGGCACCTAATGTATTGTGTTTGTCAGGAATGAGGTTCTTGCTCTTCATGACAACTCCAACATAGAGGTGACAAGGGCTGTCATTCAGTGTCTTCTGCCAGGTGCATGGCTCAACGATGAAGTAAGAGTCAAACCATTGATGTCTGGATCAGTTGAACTAGCCATATCAGGTTTACATTGGAGTCATCTAGTTGCCCAATATTTGTGCTTGATCCAGGTTCATGAGATTGTGGTAGTTGTGAGAAGCTTGTTTCTAGGAGTAGTTACAGGCAATGATCTAAGGGGTCAAAACAAGATCGTGGACCAAAGAGTATTTTTGTGGATCTAGTATTTAGAAGAGCAAAATTGGAGACTGCAATTGCAAAATGTGGCCATGTGCTTCCAGCTCTCCAGGAGGTTTTTGCGTTGCTGCATTTTCACATCACAGACAGGTTTTCTGGATTCCACCATCCTATACTTTGCCCACATGTGTGAAGAGATTCTAAGTTGTCAGTCTTTGTGTGCAGGTCATCAACCTATACATGGAACTACTGAAAGAAAGGGAGAATCGGGAACCAAAGAAATTTTTGAAGTGCCACTTTTTCAATACTTTCTTTTACAACAAGGTTCTGTCACAACCATAGGGTGAATGGACTTGTCTGTGGAACATCCAATTGTGTCTCTACAGTCTTATGTAGTAATCAAGTGCTCGTTCTAGTGCTGACTACTGTTGAAACATGTTTCATTGAGCAGCTCTACAAGGATAAGCGAAGCTATGATTACAAATCAGTTCGAAGATGGACCACTCAAAAGAAGATTGGTTACAGTCTTGTGAAGTGTGACAAGGTGACTTTGATTCCTGTTCACAGACATAATGGCTTGGGCAGTTTCTTTCCTTCAGCTTCAAAGAATTGCATGTGTTTTTGTCCAAGCTCACAAGAATTTTGGTTTTGTATCCCTACAGATCCTGGTCCCAATCCACCAAGATGTCCACTGGTGCTTGGCAGTCATAAATATCCGTGACAAAAGGATTGAGTACCTTGATTCTCTGAAAGGTGCAGATGACACTGTTCTTCAAGTCCTTGTAAGCTGACCAGTTGCCATTACAACTGTGACTTTCCTCTGTTTATTGCACAAGTGCCAAAGTTCTGTGTTGATACTTCTCTTTTGTAAGGTTAGGTGAAAGAAGGATGCACGGGAAGAGAATTGTGGACTGTTGCCACAGGAACATGCTGGTCCCTTTACTCAGTTTGAAGGATTCTGAGAAGTTGTCAGAGGAGATTGAGTGATGATGTTAATTTTAACTCAAGCACTTGCTGGTTTTGGGAACATAGAATGGCAGGCATGGTATCTGACAGAGCAGAATTATAAGTGTGGTCAGGAAGAGGGAACTGGAAGGTTTCATGTGGCAGGGAACCCATAGATTCTTTGTGTGGTTCCACTATACTCTATAACCTCCACATTTGGCTTGGATAGGGAAGGTACATTGTGGATGAGGCAAGGGATAAAGGGGATGAAGTGCTGGATGTGAGCACATGGGAGCGCTCCTTCCCTGATGATATCCCTGAACAGCTAAATGGGTATGCACCTTCAAAGCTCTATCTCCAGCAAGAAGATTGTAAGGGTTATATAGATCCCTGATGGGTTTGAACTCAATCCCCGAGAAAAGCTTTGAACATGCCTTTCAATGTACTTTGTTGTTACCTCATTGGAGATAGTTAGTACCATGAGAATACTTTTGCCCCTGGAAAATGTATTTTTCAATCTTGCTCATGGAGGTAGCGTTACTCCAAGAACCACCAATCGGTCAGAAATCCAGGAGGTAGAGTTAAATAATGTGGTAGTTGCTAAATGCTCCAATCTTTAGTAGTCTGGTGCTTCCATCATGCCACATCTATATCCACTTACAAAGTCAAGGGGTTTTTTTGGAAGTGAAACTGACAACTGTAAATACAGTATGATGGTGACATCCTTCCTTTTGGCTCATTTTGCTTGATGTTGCAGCTGTGACTGTGGCATGTTTATGGTGAAGTATGCAGACTTCCACAGTCGTGGCAGCTCCTTATGTTTCACACAGGCAAGTTTTCAAACATGCAAGAAGGCTGACAGCTTCTGGTATTCCACCATGTGTATCAGAGAGTTTTTGTAGTAGGGAATGGCCTCTATTGTGAGGTCACCAAGATCAGATACAATCCTGTCCTGCACCAAGAAATATATCAATCATAGAGCTTGTTCAGTTCTGAAATGTATTTGTTTTGCCATTCATGAGTTGCACTTGATACTATATAACTATACCTTTTAAGCAAACTCAATCCATATTTGTTTGGGTGTGTGGTTTGTTGATGCCAGGAACATATGGAGTACTTTCGAAGGCGCACAGTTTATGAGATTCTTATGTTGAAGGCTTCTTGATGATGTTAAAACCAGGCTGGCGGTATTCTCCTCAATCAAAGTTTACAGGATACAAAATTGACTTCCAGTGCAGGTAGCTCATGCCTTGCATTTTGGAGTTTCTTTTTGTCCGGGTTTGAGTTTTATTTATCATATCAAACAAACGAGACAAGGAGCCAATGAGTAAAACAGCATGAAGTCCTAAGTGATGGGCAAACATCAAATCTGCACCATGACAAGAATGGAAAAGATAAAGATCCCACTGATTAAACTAATTCATTTGCAACCCATGAGACATTCTTCTGTGTTCTGCAGCAAAACTATAGTGAGCTTTCCATGTGAACATCTTGGATATTTAGATGTTAAGACAGGTTGGGTCCTGTATCGTGAATGTGGAATTTTGTGCTCACAAGTTCTTGTTCTGAGCATGAACCTACTCACATCAGCCCATCATGGGAATTATTGTTGCTAGTATCATGGAACTCACTTTGAGAGAATTAGGATTGATCCCTTTAAATTAATTGTCACACAGTACAAACCTAGTGAAATTCCAAACCTCAAGTTCTACTCAAATCAATCTCTCATGTGACTTGATCCAAAATTGCATGTGATATCAGGTGGAGTGGGGCATTTGAATGGTCAAGTTTGTGTGGAGGAATTGTAGATCAAGGAGGGCCACAGATCAGGAAGGCCCAATCATCCCACACTCCAGGAAAGGCGGGAAGTAAGATGATCCCTGGCTGATAATCAAGGGTGATGAACACCTTTTCAATTGCGCATTCTATTTGTACCCTGACCTAATGACCTGCGATTTCACATAGCCTGCTTTTTTCATGCATGACTTTTACAACTGTCAAACCATTGTTACGGTGAAAGCCTAGAGCAATTGATGGACTAAATGCACCCCTTAGTGTCATCTGAAAGCTGCAAACCTTGCATGAGGTAGAGTGGAAATGGGCGGCATATGGGTAGGAACTGTAACCTTTTCCATGGGAGTTATGATTCAATTTCCATGAACTACCCAACTTCACTGTTGCATTTGTACAGCTGCCAATGTTATGACCTAGCTATTACATGGGTAGATTCAATTCTGCATATACATCAATAGGGTATTATTGACTGAATTTTGGCTCAAGGTTATCCAACAATGATGCTAATATTGGTCCTTAGACAGCACAAAGTATTTTCTTGATTTTCTATTTCCATTTTCTTTTGAGATACTCTCCACTAGTTGCCCTTGTGATACCTGGTTGATACTTGACATATGGGTTGAACATGCAAACCACATCAAGCACAGTTCTGCTGTCATAGATAGTCCATTACGAACATGAGCGGTAGGTCTTTGAGATAACCAAGGCAACCACTAACTTCAGCAAATTGTTCAGCAACAGAAGAGCTATGAAGTGGAAGTAATGCCTCTTTTCCTTAGCACCATTGAAGGTATTGCTTTTGTTTTGGAAGTGGGGTTTCATTGCAGGATCTTGTATGTCTCTTCAGAGAACTACTCATCCCAAGTTTGTTCACCTTCAGGGTAGGGCACTGCATTTGAACCTTGAAGTGAAATGGAATTGGTGAGTGCAATTGTATGCTGTACAACAATGGTGAGTGCTGTATAGGGGAAGGCCCGGTTGTCAGTGCCTTTCAGCCCATGTACTGAGGGAAGAACTCAAGGTCCAGGGTACAAGGGCACTGACAACAACGGTTATGCATTTCCCTTGCATAACAACTGAGGCATGAAGATCGATGTTGTAAATCACCTTACACCCCCACTCGCCCTAGGGTGTTTACACTTCATGATTCCCCACTCCAATCTGGAGCGAGAAATTGTGTTGTGTAAGAGCATCTCCACTGCACACCAGCAAACAACTCCTTTACATCTGGACGAGTAATAGTCACTGTCCAAATCCATAGTAGAAAAAAGGGGTGTTTGCTGGTGTGGGGTGGAGGAGATGCTCTGAGGCACACTCCAATTGCACTGCAAACTCATCCACCCGAGGTTTGTTATGTTGTGAAAAAAGAAGCTGTTTCTTTGACTGGGATCTGAAATTTTTGTTGCACCTACATTACATTGCAATGTGATGATGGCTCAATGGTATGAGGACCCCCAGTTTGGTACCACGAAGCAAAGCTTCCAATTGCTGTCTAGAACTGCTCTCAGAAAGTTTTGCACATTTTCACCGAATTGGGTGAATGAAAGTGTGGGCTCAAGAGTGCAATTCATAAAAATGCAGCCCTTAATAAGCTGTGTGTGTGTCCAACCAACACCTTCTGTGTTCCTAATTTTTCCAGTTAAGACACTTACCGAATTTGGGGTTCTTGAACAAAAAGAAGAGGCAAAAGAAAACATTGCCAGATTTGTGGGTTTGTGAATCTCTCTTCTTGGGGTTTCTTGTAATTTGCCCTTTCTCCAGTCCCTTAAGAAGACAACCCAAATTTTAAAAGAGGACAAAAATTGTACCATAGATCGATCTGCTTGCTTCTTTCCTTCCTTCTGTGCACATTATCATCATTTGTGAATATGTCCCAAAACCAGTGTGTGCATATGTGTGTGTGTGTGTGTGTGTGTATTTTCTTCTTTTTTCAGGAATTTCTGATGTAGCATTGGTGGCAATTATCCCAAATACAACTCCGCATCAATTGGCAAAATCATTTGTAGAAAACTGTCCAAACTCTTTAAAACTGGTGAACTGAAAATATTGTGTTGAAGTGTGACAAAAAAAAAAAAAAAAAATCCCAAAATTTTATTTTGTTTTCTCCAAAATTTGGCATGCTTTTTTTTCCAGCTTGCAACAATTTTTTTTTGAGGCTGAATTTTTGCTAAATTTTGCAAAAGAAAACCCCAAAAAGTTGATTGTTGAAAACCTGCCAATAAAACATCAATAAAACAAAGCAACTCAACGAAAAGGGAGAGAAAAACATACAATTGATGGAAGGACCCAAGTCCTTGCAAACGAAGTACATTGCAATTGAAGTCCTTACAAACAGAGAATTGGGACAAATCAAGTACCCAACAACCCTTGCCGCCCCTCAAATTGCAAGAAGCATATCAGATAAGGAGAGGGGAGTCAAAATGTTTGGAAAAAAATGCTTAGCCTAAAAATCAAACTCTCACCTACAATAGTAACATGCCTCAAAATAGATGTCACAAGCGATTGATTGTTTGTTACAATGGCAATTGACGCCCTTTATTTGTAAAATGAACATAAAACCAAAAAAATAGGACTTCCGAAAATTGCTTTTCATTTTTCACACCATGTTAGCACATCAATGAAAAAAACCATCGACTTTTGTTGGATGCAAACACTCAAAGAAAAGACCTCTTATGACCAAAAAACAAACACTGCAAATAACACTTTTGTCTTAGTTAATTGTTTTCTCGTAGAATTGACAAGTGTATGTTTCACAAGAGGCTTTCATTCATGCAAATGAAAAGGGTATGTACACTTTGTGTCTGTTGTTGAACACCGATTTGTTGAATAGATCGGTGTGTCCTAGTTTGCTAGATTGTTTTCCTTGCTAGTGAGCATTCTAAACTCTTATGCTAAGTGCGGCTCAATTCTCATTAAGCTTTCTCCCAAGGGCTTTACATAGGTTAAAAAAATCAGTGTGATTTTAGAAAAAATTCCATTGATGCCCCAGTGGGTACCTCCCAAATACTCGCCGGGTATCACAAGGGGAAATTTTTTTGGTAAAAAAGTTAGATTTTTGACCGAAAAAACATGATACCCATAGAGGTGGGTATTACAATTTTTGAAAAGCCCGCTAGCCTATTATGCTATGTAAGGGTACTTACAATGACACACTAAAACAATTGGCCTCTCAAATTTTTTTTGGAGTTTGGACCCATACAAGTTAGGCATTGTTTATATAAAAACTTCAAATTATAAGAGTATCCAAGCGTTTTTTGCTTCCAATTTGGAACCATGATTTGAAGCTTTTACTCTCTTTTTAAGTGGCTTGAAACTGGGTGTGAAAGAAAGCACATGAATACTCGTATAATTTGGAATTTTTATAAAACAATTGTGTTCATAAACTTCCACAGGTTCAAACCTCATGCTCAGATTCGAAAAACTCAATCCTCAAAATCACAAACCCCCCATGCTACAAGTTTGAAATCATGGGCTCCCAGTAATAATAATATAAATGAGAATCTACCTCGATTGGGAAATTGCTGAACTGAACCCACAACGGCCACAGATTGAAACTTACATGCATGATCTGAAGTATATTCTCTCACCTCCATGTTTCCTCACTTGCACGACCAAAATGGCGAAAGATATGAAATTTGCATTTTCAAAATCTCCACTATCTAGCTCCTTCCTTCATTGGGTCGATTTCCTTTGTGTCTAGCCAATGCATGAACCTTGAGCTTTTTTTTATCAAAAGAATCTACATATATATAGATTCTTAAAATTTTGACAAAAGTCCAAAATTGTTGCCTCAAAGTAAGTAAGTATCTGGGAGAATGTGTGTGTGTGTGTGTGTGTGTGTGTTTTGATACTTAATAATTCATAGTTGGCAATGACAAGAAAGCACAGAAGGTGATGGTAGTAGAACAAATTGAAGCAAATTGCATAACAACAACCCTGACATTTGACAGCCATAATAGCATTAGATTTTTATGTGACCATGTGTTCTGACACCCGATTGTGCTTAGGAGAATGCAAATTTGAGATCTACTTGAGTCAAAGACTTCAGATCAGCTAGCTACATGGGTGGTTAGCTTCTATGAGAGGGGTAATCTCTCTTTGAAGTTTGTACTATCTAGGAAGTACCCAAGACCATCTCCACCCACAGTAGTGAATTTTGTCCCCTACATACACAAAATGCACACTATTTCGGATGATGTATGTATGTATATACAGCTTTCAAGTTGTGTGAAACTTAGTTTCAGGCTGGGGGGGGCGAACAATTTAATTTACAGTGTAAGTTGGATGTGGTAAACATTGTTGACAAGGAGCTGAAAAATAGAAGGAGTGGGTGGAGATGCTCCTCTTAGAAGGACAGACATATCTTTTTTGCCAGCAACAAAAAAGGAAGAGGAGCAACAACAACAGCAACAACCCACTAGTGTTTTTTAGACTGGAAAGTGTTGAGAGTCTCACTACTGACATGACTCCAATTTGTCATTCAATTTCAATGACTCCCAACGGTCCCTTATGTGGACAAAGTGGTTTATACAAAGAGAAAGTTTGTGTGGCTTGTTTTCCTTCAAGTAGTCAGGAATTTTTTGCAAGTTCCGAGATGAACAGATTTTTTCTGCAAAGCACAAAGCCCATGTAGGCTAGTGGTCGTGGTGGTGGTACTTCACCTGCCATAGTGGGCGGCGACTGGGCAGTTGGTGAGGGAGCTAGAAACATTTTAGGCTGGCTGACTGGTTGGCTGGCTGGCTGGCTGTTTGTTTGTTTGGCTTCTCAAGAGTGTGCTAAATTATAATTAAAACCGAGTAACTTAAGTGTTGAGTACAAAGGTCCCACTAAGTATTTTGGATTATGGTAACCGATGAGGGCGAATTCTTCTTTTCATAACCATAAGTACCATTAGAGATGCTTGAGCATTCCTTGCTCTAGTGTGTGCCAACTAGAGTTCTATTTCATGTTGCAAAATCAGTGGTAGAAGCAAGCTTGTTTTGGCCACTTGGCAAAAAAAACAATTCCAGTGCGACAACCCATGTGATGAAGGATTTTTGTGAAAACAATGCACTGAAGTTGCCAGATTTTGAGAAAATTTTATCTCAAGTTTTTTTTTTCAGTGACCATTTTGAGATTTTTGAGAAAAAAATTATCTGGCAAAACCATGAACTTTTGAACCTTTTCAAGGACATTAGGGTTCAAGCAGGTCATCAAAATCTATAACAATTTATGCTTTCATGTGTGACCTGTAACCAAATTTGGCTAATTCCTCTTGTGGATGATTTGCCCAGTGTGTGTGTGTGTGTGGCTACAACACAAAATTGAAAGATAAAAAAAGATGGTTAAAAGGATACGACATAAACCCAAGATCTACTACCAAAATGATATGTGTGTGTGTGTGTGTGTGTTTGTGGATATTTTTTGGAAACAAAATTTCAAGCCCATATATCCTTATCCATATGTGATTTTTAAGTATCCCTACGGATAGATATCCTCGTTTCGCTTAGGATCAACATGTTCATTAAGAGGACAAAATGATAACAAGGATATCAACATGACATGAGGCAAGACATGAATGACTTCTCACAAATGTTTAGTTCTTCCAAAACCCTCCAATGAAATGATCCAAGTTCAACTTTTGGTCCAAATGTAGTAGCTAGGGTTTAGGACCAAAAGTTGAACTTGGGTGAGTCTCATGTAACAAATTGGGCCACCACACCATCACCCCCCCTTCCTTCCTTCTTGTGGTCTTGGCAGATTCATGTCGACCTCAATGAATCTTTGAGCCATTTGGGTGGCTGTAATCTCTTGATGCTTTCATGGAATATTTTGTTTCCAGTTTCTACAAGTTCACACCCTAGTGCACAACTCTTAGAGCGTCCCCACCACCCAGTGCTTAGTATGTGACCCTGCAGGAATATTTCTCACATTCAAGTTTTAGTTATTTAGTTTCTTCCAACCCCACCCCACCCCTAAAACTGAAACTAGGACTGCAAATAGGTGGGACCTACTGATAGCAAACCACCTGTACGAATCATTATGTTTGGCCAATCAAAAACAGGGAGTTGCAGTCAGATCATATTTATTACACTCTACTCTAGCAGGTGCACAGCTTTGCTGCGCCCTTTACGAGCCTCATCATCACATTGACCAGATATGCAGGAGCACAAACCATTTCCCTGACCTAAACCGGCACATTTTGACTCTTCTTCATCTCATTTTAATGTGCAGTGTCACATACTGAGCACCAGTGGAGATGCTCTTAAGATCTACAACTCTAGAAATCAAACACCACTAGTGTTAAATATTGGGCAGAGCAGCACCCAAGTCACTAAATAAATTAGACATCAAATTTTGCAAGGAATTATGCTTCTTCATTGTGCTGGGTTAGTGGGTACATCTTGGAGTTTCATCACTTTCTAATGGCCGCAATTGAGACAACACTTTTCAACTTTCCACCCACCAAGTGTCGCATGGTTTTTGAGTGACCACTCCACTTGACCAACCATCTTATTATACTTGAGTCCATCACTATATCTAACATATAATATAGTTGTGGAATGAACTCGAAATCACTCACAATTTGGCTATTAATCATAACCATTTGGGTAGCTAACTTATGCTAAAGCAATATTGTTGTGTCGTGTATATGTTTATAACTATGCCATAATGCTGACAATTTTATGCACACAAGTATTTAATAATGACACCATCTCCATCACCAAGTGCGAAAATGGAGGCCATGTACATAGTTTTTTTGTAATTGCAATAGGGAAAATTTTGTTAAGTATATAAAGAATACCTACTATTTTATTTTATTTTTGCTTACCCTTGTAGTAGGATGGTGCTCTAAGAAAATATTATAACAGAGTTGGCATCATATTATTTGTTTGCCTTTAGTAAAGCAATTCAAAAATAAACCTCTATCCATATGGTTATTTGGAAAGATTTATCCCAAAATTATCAAATTAGATTCATATCCAACATCTTCCCCTTTTTTTTCCCCCTTTTTTTTTCGGTCATATGTCATATATCATGATAATAAAAAGTAAATGGAAAATAAAATTATTGAATCTGAAGGATTTGTCATCAAGAAAAATAAATATTGCATCTTCAAAATTGACAAATTTTTGCAAGATCATGTATCTTCCCAAACTAGACTTTAAACAATTTTAGGTGTAATCATTTTTGGACAATTATAAATTTCCAATTTTCATTAAAAATTATATTATATTATCATTCGGATATAATATATAAAAAAGACTACTTGCCCCCGGAGAGACACACACACACACACACACACACACAACTCCCAAGTGAACACTTTCAAGATTCTTTGCATTCCACTTGATTGTTTGTGTTAACCATGTGTCCACTTGAGCCTAATGTCTGCAAATTAGCATTGTACTCCCATTGTTAATTAAGGGGTGCAGACATCACATGTAACCCACATGTAAACCCACATGTAACCCACATGTTTAGGGCTCTTTTCTCATGGTTGTTGTTGTGGTGAAAGAGAGAGAAAGAGAGAGAGAGAAAAGTGTGAATATTTAGGAATGTGCACAACCTCATCAATGTGGTTCATCTTGGGTAAAATGGTAGCTCATACTAAACCCTAAACCCTAACCAAAAACTCTATCTATTACATATACATCTCTACATCTGCATGGGGGACTATATATTCATTGGGTTAATTTTTTAGGTTTTAGGGTGATCAATAATAACCCTTCTGAGAATTTGGGTTTAGGGTTTTAGGGTGGGATCATAATATAGGTCACAATAAGTACCTAAAAGTGAGTGGGTTTAGGGTTTAAGGTTGATTGTGACGTATATTATTACGATCCCACTTGGAGAGCCTAAACATTAGTATTGTTCGGCATATTATTATTCATTTCAACTTATTTGTTTAAAATCAATCTATTGTAATGAAATGCATATTCAAAAGTATGTAAATCTGAAATTTTATATTTTATTTGTAACCTTGGATGTATGTAAGAAATACCTATACTCAAAATTAGATACGATTTGTCACCAAGTAAATAAAAAGGGGTAAGTATGACTTGAACCATAAAGCTTTGTTAAATTTTTCCCAAAAATTATAAGTATCTATGTGAGGATGCCTCCCTTTGGCCACCTCAAAAGGGGAGAAGAGAAAATCTTTGGGCAAACAATATGGGATAAAATTAAGCACTAGTAACATATAATAAAAATGCACATGCTAGTCATGGATGAATCAAACACTTTGATTATTGAGTTTTTTACATTAGAATTGACCTTTAATGTCTTTAAACATTTAAAATTCAAACATTTGTTTCATTTTCATTTTTAAAAATTTATAAAAAAAATACTAATTTTTACTTTAAAAAAAGGTATGTAGTAAAGGACACCCTAAACCTTGCCCACATACTAGAAAACTTAATCTTTGTATACTTGCACCCTAACCTAATGATTTTTTTATTAATGGTAATATACTTTACTTGATGACCAAGGATACACTAAGAAACATCATACTTGCACAACATTTGTCATGACCTCTCTTCTTGACTAGGTGGCAACAAACCCCTTATTTGTCTACCTTGTGTAGACCCTTATTATGGTAAAAATTGGGGCTTCGAGCTTTATCATGTAGAAAGACCTAAGCAAATTTTGATTTTTTGAACTAGTGGGAACTAAGAGTTTGTGATCATGAGTGGGGATGCATGGGAAATGCAAAAGAATGGGCTTTACAAAAAAAAAAGTGTTAAAGTCCATTGATAAAACATGAAGTTGTCTATCATCACACAAGTAGTTTTATGTATAGTAACATTACCTCTAGATGCACGAAGGAAAGTGTGCAAGGTTTTTATGTATTGTTGAGCACCTTAAATACCAAGTAGGTCTATACTCATAAATCTAGCCCAACTAATCGTGACCTTTGTTCTTATCTAGGTGGTAACAAACACATGTATGTGTGCACACATGTTTAGCAAGCTCTGTCTTTAATTCTCCATTTTCCTTGGTTCAAACACATTTGATTCGTTCACAAAATGAGAACATTTTATGAGTTGTTTTTAGAGGTTTTTTCATCATTTGTCAAGTACTTGAGTATTGGACATTACAAGAATCTTGTCCATTATAACATCATGTTTGCAACCCTTGGTGTGACTAATGTCCAAGTTAACTAACTCTACGACTATAATTGTTACAACCCTATGTGTCCAAAAATCACATGCAATTCCAATCACATGTGCAATTAAATTTTGGCACGTGTCAATTTGTAGTTGTAGATGCAATAATTTGTTGCAATTGTTGTGCATCTCAACTGAAAAGGTGAATAAGAAGTGAGCTCATGTCAATCATAATTGATCACATTGAGTGATAAATGATAAACAAGTTTTTTTTGCAATTGTTATATGTACTCTTGAACTTTTGTGTCAATTTTTAACTGTAGGTGTGACCATCAATTGTGACTAATGTATACATTTGAATGAATGTATGGATTAAAATGTTAGGGGGGTTGATAATTAATGAGTAGGTAGGTAGACATGTTGGTAGGTTATAGGTGGGTAGGTTTTGAATGATAGGTAGATTTGGGCTTTGTAATAAGTACGTAATTAAATAGGTTAGATAGGTAACTAAGCTAGGTAAGTAGTTAGGTTAGGTAGGTAGGCAAACTTAGTGGATAGGTAATTAAGTTATGTAACCAAGTTAGGTATGTAAGTTATGTAATTAGATATGTATAAAAACACTAAGTAAATAGGTAGGTACAACCTAGGTAGGTTAGGCTATAAAAGCAATTACATTAAGCATGTGCCTAAGTAGGTAAGCTAGACTAAATAATTCTATATGTAGGTAGATAGACTAAGTATGTAAGTATGTAGGTTAGATGGATTAAATAATGTAGGTAGGTCAATATGTAGGCTAGGTACTTGGGCTAGGTACGTAGTTAGGCTAGGTGAGTAGCTAAGCTAAGTAGGCTAGGTTTATATGTAACTAAATTACATAAATAGACTAGGAAAATAGGTAGATACATTAACTAACTAGCTAGTGAAATAATTAGGTTAGGTAGCTAGGTAAGTAGGCTAAACTAGATAGATTTATTAAGGATGTGGTGCATTAGTGAAGGACTTTGTTCCCCAACATGGAGGTGAGAGGTTCAAATATTCAACCTCACAACTTATTCAAATTTCAAAACTAAGCCTAGGTTGGTAACTAGGTTACCTAGTCTAAATTACTTACCTACTATTTTTTAACTTACATAATAGGTATGCACACATCTATATGTTCAATCATAGGTGAGTTGTAAAAGTAGTTGCAAATGTAATCGCAACCTTGGTGCCACTAAACGTATCACCATCCAAAACAATGAATGAAAAACCTTGGTCAAGTTGTAAGGAAGATATGATTGCAATTGAGTGTCACATAATGTGTCATGTATTGTTTTATGTGACTAATTTTTTTGCAACTTGTCTAAAGAGATTGAACATTGATATTTATGACTTAAAACTAGTCATTAATATTTAAATTCTTTGTATTGCAATAAAAATTTTGAATTCAAAGTTTGATAGAATAAAAAGTGGAAAGCCAAAAAAAAACAATTCCTTGGGAATTTAAAGGTTAAAGTAAGAATGTTTTTCAATAGGATCAAGTTGTGCCTCATATCATTATAAGATCCTCAATAATCTTCTATACTTGTGTCAACCCTTAAACATTGCATGCAATTTTAAGTTGAGAAGAAAGCAAAAACAATCAAATTTACATTTCACATTCCCAACAATAGACTATGGACCTTATGCATGAAATAACCATTGGATGTTGTTTGCTTCACGTCACAATCTACATATTGCCAAAGCTTCATTGTGATCTCAACCAAAATATGAGGGAAATCCAAGTGTGTTTACAACACTTATGTGGTGCATTGACCCTCAATTTCCCATGTAATTTGATTTGACTAGCCCAAGTTATCCACCAAGTCTAGCATCACAATTTTGTGAAGGTATTTATTTATGTGTCTTATAAACTTCATTTCAATAGCTTGGGAATTTTTTTTGATCTTAATTGGAAACACATACTTGAGCAACATCCTTCAAACATTGGACATCTAAATTGAAAAACACAATTTGAACTTGTGAGAACATGTTAAAAATGCCTACTTTCTTTTGGAATTTGTTTATGTAGCTTGAAAGGTGAAAATAGGATGAAAATGTGTATATGAAAAATGGTTATCATCCTAGGAAGATTTAGCCAAATCTAGCTATATATATAAACAAGATGTGGAGTACAAATCTATACAAATCTTTAATCAACCTTCTATATATTCATGGTTACACATGGAAAAACCAAATATAAGAACATGGTAGTTTTTTTGGATTTTTTTTTCTAACTTTTGGAGATGGAAACCTTCCAAAATCAATTCATTTTCAATTTTTTTAAATTTTTCATAGAATTTTTTCCAATTATAAAAAGGTTAGGTAGTGAGATTGAATGAATGCACTAATGTAACCAATGACTTCCACCCATAACCTAACTTATAGTTCACAAGGTTTTGAGAGTGACAATATAACTCTTCAGTTTACGGATGAAAATTCATGTAACTCTCTTTATTGATAAATGAAAAAGTATGTAATCCTCTTGTTGATGGATGAAAAGTCATGTAGCCATTCTATTGATGAATGAAAAAGTATGTAACCTTCGTGTTGATGAATGAAAAGTTTTATAACCCTTTGGTTGATGGATGAAAATTCATGTAACCCTCCTATTGATAAATGAAAAAGTATGTAATCATCCTGTTGATCAATGAAAAGTCATGTAACCTTTTTATTGATGAATGAAAAGTTATGTAACCCTTTTATTGATGGATGAAAAACTATGTAACCTTCCTATTGAAGGACGAACAATATGATAACCATTATGTTGATGGATGAAAAGTCATGTAACCCTATTGTCAATGGAACAAAAAGACTCATATTCGACATCCTATCGGAACGATGTACCAAAACAAAAAAAAAGAACAAAAAAATGTTCGATTATCAACAAGTGCAAAAATGATTCAAAAGGGTAGAGTGAACCTTTGACATGTTTTAACAAACATGTTTCTCTTTCTAGTTGTAGAAATTTTTGAATATAAACAAGCACAAAAATGAATCAAAAGGGCAAAATGAACCTCCGACATGTTTCAACAAACATGTTTCTCCCTTTTGAATTGTAAAAAAATTTAGATATCTACACCAACAAGTGGACGAGTTTTTCCATCAATGTGCCAACATGTCAATTTTCAGATATCTACACCAACAAGTGGACGAGTTTTTTCATCGATGTGCCAACATGTCAATTTTCAAATATCTACACCAACAAGTGGACGAGTTTTTTCATCGATGTGCCAACATGACATGAGGAATGAAGAGCATTAAAAGCCTTCCTCTCTTAGTTTTGCACACATTTTATAAGCAGAGGGTGTCAATGACATTATAGCAGGCATAGACAATCTCTATTTTGATTTTGAGACGAGCTATTGCAATAGGTGAGGGTAGCAATAGGTGAGGGTTCTTCTAAGGTACGCATCCTTTCAAGAGGTCCTTGCCTTTCATTATTTGATATGTTTCTCGCAACTCGAGGAAAGGGTTTAGGAACTTGATGTTTCACTTGTGAGGTCCTTGCCTTTCATTATTTGATATGTTTCTCATGACTTGAGGGGGTTTAGGAACTTGATGTTTCCCTTGCGGTTTGCCCTCTTAGTTGGTTCTTTTGTCTTCTTGGACGTGGGTCCTCCCATTTTGTTCCTTGTATTCCCCCTTTTTTGGGTGCTTTGGTTAGTATTCGATTGGCGGGGTTTCATCATCTGAAATGGGTAGGGTAGGTTATGTTATGTTATGTTATGTTATGCTATGAATGAATGAATGAGTTAAATGGGGGTGGTGGTGATGGTGCACAAAATATCATAACAATGTTGTCCACAACTCTGCTGCAGAGGAGTTGTCAGCAAGTCTTCTTTCATGCATATCTTGATATTCTATTTTGACAGGATCATGACTGGCCTACTACTACTACTACAACTACTACAACTGACTCTGACAAAGAATTGGTGAAAATTCTGGTGATGGGTTTTTCAGGTAAGTTTTAAAGTGAGGCGGTGTGACAGTTATAGCTACAGGAGGAGGAGGAGGAGGAGAATGATACTCATCACTTCTCAAAAGATTTTTTGCCACAGGAGCAACTTCACTGCTTACCCTGTGAATTTTGGATGGGTATATAGCCAGTTGTTGCTTTGCTAGAGGCTGGAGGAGGAAATAGGAGGGAGGAACACAGAAGTGAAGTGATTTGTGAGGAGAAGAATTGGGTTTGTTTGGAAGTGAGTGAGTGAGTGAGTGAGTGAGTGATTTCTTACAAGATAGAGAGGACTGTCAGACAGTAGGGAGTTTTATTGTGTGGAAAGGAAGAGCAGAACATTGTACATAGAATTTGTTGCAACCCATTTTTGGTTTGTCAAGTCATAGAAGGGGAAAAAAAAATTTGCAACTCTGATCTTTTTATTTTATTTTGGGGATTTTTGTTTGCTAACAAATTTTCAGATCTTTTTGTCCAATGCTGCAAACAAACCCAACACCCCAAATGAATTCTTGAGCTTTTTCCATTTTCTGGCATCTTTGTTTTGGGGAGTTGTGTGGTGTGAGGAGAGAGATTTTTGTAGTTCCTGGAGTGTTTGCCTCTTTTGCATACAAAATGGAAGTTTGCACAGGGAGTTGTAGATTAGTACTACCCAGGCAATGTAATGTTCCAGCTCCTGCAAGAGAGAAGAAGAGCAATGGCATCCAGCACCAGCAGAAGAAGAAACACAAAGTTTGCAGTTTGGAGGTTGGTGAATCTTCGGCTTTCATGGGTGAGAAAGTGACTCATGGGTTTTTGAAAGTAGCAGGACAATGTGCTCCTCTCCTCAGACGAGACAAAACTTCCACAAAATTCAGAACCGCCAAGAAGCAACCCAAGCTTGCCATTTCATCAGTCCTCGCCGACTTTCCCTTTGAGACACTGGTGAGCTTGAAAGAGCCTATCTATCTATCATCTGTGCAAAACCTTTTACTTTCTTTTTTTTTTTGTTTGGAGTGTTTCTGTTATTCATTTTTGTGAACCAGGAATTGAGCTGAGCTGAGCTGATTAATGATGGATTTATGATCCTGATCTCCATGCCAAGCTCATCATGCGATACACTCTCAATGAGTGCCTCAATGAAATTCTTCTGCAGTGACACCCATGTTTGGATTTTTATTCTCTGTTTACAAATGGACTAAAACCAAGTTTGTAACATGAAATTGGCCACAATTCAGCAGATTGCAGATTGATGGTCATGGGTCTTCTCGTGCAAGTAGCTACCAAGACCATAGATTTGGTGAAACTTGAGCGCTTTGTAATTAATGAATAGTTGATGGTGTGGTTGTTTGTTTTCTGAAACCAATTATCAGCAGCAGGTTGCACCCAGGAAGCCGAAAGTGAAGGAGCTAGCCAACCTTAGTAAAGTGGTTTCTATAATCCTGGGAGGTGGAGCAGGCACACGTCTCAACCCACTCACACTCCAACGTGCAACACCTGCTGTAAAAGGCTCCAACTTTTCTCTACTGGGTTCTTCTTTGCAGAAGCTTTCATTTGTCATCTTCTGATCTGTTTGAAAAGAATGCCATAGAAGTCATATAACCCCTTCATTTTCTTTTCTTTTTCTTTCTGGGGACATAGCAGACTCGGTACATAAGATTTTGATGAACAACAATGCCACCATAACACTTGTTAAGAGTTTTGAAGATCTTCTTCTTTAGTAGCACTTCTTGTTGCTCTTCTGACGCAGGTGCCAATTGGAGGAGCTTACCGACTGATTGATGTGCCCATGAGCAACTGCCTCAACAGTGGGATCAACAAGATCTACATTCTCACTCAGTACAATTCAGCATCTCTCAACCGTCACCTTGCACACACATACAATTTCGGCAATGGTGTCAACTTTGGCAATGGATATGTGGAGGTAACACATGTGCACACATGTTTTAAGACCTCCAAGCTACATACCCACGATCAAACATGAAGGAAAAAGTGATGGGTATGAAGGGTGGTTTTTGCACCTGAATGGTGCCGCTCTCTCTTTTTTTCAATAATTTTTTTTAGTGGGTTTTCATATGAGCTTTCTTTTCTTACAGTTGTGTGTGTCAACAGGTCTTGGCAGCCACACAGAGACCTGGGGTAGGTGGCCAGGATTGCTGGTTCCAAGGAACAGCAGATGCAGTCAGGCAATACATGTGGTTGTTTGAGGTACCCTAGCTAATGCTGCAAAGCTTTCAGTTTTGGAGGAGCCATAATTTTCTCAATCTCTAGAGCTAATGTAAAATCACAAAAATTTAGTGCAAGTTTCTTTCTTCTCAGGTTTATACTAACTTATAGCCTCAATTAGGGAGAGAAACGTGACTAGAATCTCAGTATGTGTTTTTTCCAGGATGTAAAGAACATGGATGTGGAAGATGTCATCATTCTGTCAGGGGATCATTTGTATCATATGGATTACTTGAAATTCGTGCAGGTCTGTTCTTCATCCTGTTGCAATCCTTCCTCCTCTTCTCTCTCTCTCTCTGTACAAGATGGATGCACTTATATGAGACTCGCACCCGCACAACAATAATAATAGTTGTGTGTGCGGGGTATGTATGGAACTGCTGTTTTTACATGATGGTTTTGAAATCCGTAATCTTGTGATACAATCAATGATGTCTCTGTCTCTCTGTTTCTCTCTTGGGTACCTTCAAACGTCATTTGCTTTGAGACAATTGACAGCATCAACGGCTATTTTGAAACTTGCAGAGACACAAGGACACAGATGCAGACATCACCATCTCATGTGTGCCAATGGACTACAGGTATATATATATGTACCTATGCTGCACATCTACCCCCTGCCTTTCAGCTCTGATTCCAGAAGCAAAAAAACAAACCATGAGATCACAAGAAGTTATGGGGAGCAAATTTTGGTTGCAATCTGAACGGTAAACAACAGGGTAACACTCACTGACTGATGATGTTGGTGCCTGTTTTGTGGATGGATGTTGTACAGCCGTGCCTCAGAGATGCACCCGTTGATGAAGATTGACAACAACGGGCAGGTTACCCACTTCAATGAGAAGCCCTGGCACGAGAGTCTGTCATCTATGGTATGTCTGAAAATTTGCACATTTCAGGTCAGCCTGTAAATGGTTCAATGCTTTACAATATGCTCCATTTGAAACCTGATTCCCGAAAGTAGTTTTTTCCAGTTATCATTGAACAGCAGAGTCTAATTGATTGGGGTTTTCGCAGCAAGTGGACACCACAGTACTGGGACTCTCTCCAAATGAAGCAAAAAGGAAGCCATTTATTGCATCCATGGGCATTTACATCTTCAAGAAAAGGGTCCTTCTTAAGCTCTTAAGGTGTGTTGTTCTGGATCAGATCATCACTTTGTCAAAAAGACTTCAGCTGAATCAAATTAGGGTATCAAAAAGACTGATGATCTTGCTGTGAGTTGTAGTACATGGGTACCTCCCTCCTCCCTCCTCCCTCCTCCTGATGGTTGGTTTCCATTAGCCTAACATGCTCTTGACATAATTGACACAGATGGCGTTACCCGACGGCGAATGACTTTGGATCTGAAATCATCCCTGCATCTATCAAAGAATTTAATGTTCAGGTGTGGTGCCATTTCTCGTGCACAGAAAAATTTCTTGTGCATTAGAGGTGGTTGACAAGCATTAGAAATTTCAGGGTGTTTTTTTCTTTTTCTTTTTTTCAATTTCATGATGTAGCAGGCACACTGGTGATCCATCCACAGGAGGAATTAGCCAAATTTGGCTACAAGTCAGAGAGGAAAATAGAGAATTTTAAGAATGTTGCTATATTTTTGCAAGCTTCTGGAACCTATTGTCTAAATATGGTAATTTCACGAAAAAAACAAATTCCTGTGATCTCTTTGTAAGTGAGTATGAAACCCACTAATTATTGTTTCTGGGTCTCAACAGGCGTATTTGTTTAGGGATTACTGGGAAGACATTGGCACTATCAAATCCTTCTTTGATGCAAACTTGGCTCTCACAGAACAGGTAAATCACCTTTTTCTTCACACTCAAAGTCAAGATATAATATTCTGTTGTATAGATGGATAGCGAAACTTGTGCATGCGTTTTGAACATGAAATTGAAACCGACTGATGCATTTTTGGCATTTGATGAAATTGGGTTTTTTGCAGCCACCCAAATTTAGCTTCTACGATGCTTCAAAGCCTACCTTTACATCGCCTCGCTACCTTCCACCCACCAAGATAGAAAGATGCAGGGTTAGTAGTTATAGTACTCAAACCTTTTTTCTCCTGACTTCTGTACAAATTCTGAAGTTTATCTCACACATGTCATGAGCCTTCTTCTGTGAGGAAAACCACAATCTCTTCTAGTGGTTGGACAACTGGAAGTAGTTACATGCTTAAATCTTGTACCCATTTGATGATGATGTCTCATCATATGCAGGTCAAAGACTCTATTATCTCGCATGGTTGTTTTCTACAAGAGTGTAGTGTTGAGCATTCAGTCGTTGGAGTCCGGTCTCGACTTGAAAGTGGAGTTCAGTTGAAGGTATGGAGTCAAAAATGGGAAACACCAAAGTTGTTGGAATCGATCAACTTGACCCATAAGAATTCCACAGCCTGTGCAGTGCTATTTTTCTTGATTCTCATGCAAAATAGGAAAATTTGGGAAGTTGCAAATCTCTCCAAATTTTTTTGTGTTCTTCTGATCATCTGTGTGGGGAGGTAAAATTTTTTGCAGGACACAATGATGATGGGGGCAGATTCATATGAGACGGAGGCGGAGATGTCCTCCTTGCTGGCTGAGGGCAAGGTTCCTTTGGGTGTTGGAGAAAATACAAGGATAAGGTGTGCTGCACCTTGTGATCTGAACACTGGATCTGACTTGCAAATCATTGTTTGTTTGTTTTTTCCATTGCTTCTTTTGGAGGAAAACTCTAAACTTTAACTTGTTTGGTGCTATTTTCTCGCTGTCTATGTTATGTACATGGCTGAAAGTGAAAGATAGATAATCACCTTGTGCACAACAAATGCAATACACAGAAAAGGGGAGAGAGGCTGAATTGTTAAGAAGGGTCAGGAGTTGGTTCTTTTGAGGGAAAGGTTGTAAACATATGTGGCAAAATTCGGTTTGAATTGTGCAGCAATTGCATAGTGGACAAGAACGCAAGAATCGGCTGTAACGTGGTCATTGCAAACACCGATGTATGTTTCTAAACTCCTCTAAACATTTAACCCATGGATCCATCACAATTTTTTGTGTATATCGGTATCAATTGGCACATATATTCCCTGGATCACTAGTGTGGCCACGTGGGTGGGGCTTTGTGTACTACTCAAATGGGAGTGAACTTTGTGGCTCCTATATAGTTTGTGAACCCAAGGTTTTTTTTTGTTGCAGGGTGTGCTAGAAGCTGCAAGACCAAAGGAAGGGTTTTACATCCGGTCTGGCATCACAATTATCTTAAAGAACTCCACAATTATGCCTGGAACGGTAATTTAGTGTGATGCTTATGACTTTTAGGGTTAGTGTGATGCTTATGACTTTTAGGGTTAGTGTGCAAAAAGAAGGTCCAAAATTCATATGTACTGCTGATTGTACGAGAGTAGATCCCAAGTTGAATTAGATTGTAGCAAGTATCATACTGAGGGTGATGATTTGAAGTAGATCCCAAGTTGAATTAGATTGTAGCGAGTATCGTACTGAGGGTGATGATTTGAAGTAGATCCCAAGTTGAATTAGATTGTAGCGAGTATCGTACTAAGGGTGATGATTTGAAGTAGATCCCAAGTTGAATTAGATTGTAGCGAGTATCGTACTAAGGGTGATGATTTGAAGTTGAGAGTGGAACCTTCTCTATCCAAAGGATTCAAATATCTTTTGTGCCAAAAATATGTCAAAAGCTTGTTGTAGGCACTAGATAAGCTTTGGTGAGTGGAGTGTATATAAGGTTGCAACCTAAGGCTATAATGTCTATAGTTTCTTAATTGGGTCTTTTACATAATGGAAGATGGTTCATAAAGACTTAAAACTACATCGGTTTGATTGTAGCACTTGATGATAGGGTATAGTTCGGTCCAACTATGGAAACAATCACACATTTGACATCGTACCATGCAAGTGCTCAATAGTTGTGATTGAAGTTGCAAGCAACAACCCAAAAGTTAAAAATCATTTGAAAGTCTTGGAAGATATTAGGAGAACATTAGAAGAATAATAAATGACCAAAGCATCATAATTAAACCCTAGCACTAGATAAAGCAACTATCATTAGTGTGGGGCCAAGAGTCATGGGCAAGGTGAATGTGAAGCTTGAAAATTATAGGCAAATTTTGGAATCTATATAACATATACTTCATAGTTTTTCATGTTATTAACTAAAATCTCATTTGAGTATTTTGTCGCATATTTCTCACCCTTGTTTATGCTCATCTTTTCACTTATGTTTGAAATTATGTTTAGACAAAGTTTATTGTAGTTTGTCATAGCTTTTGTTGGTCATACTACTAGTTGTGGTAGTTTTTGTTCCCATGAAAAAATTAGCTCCCAATTGAGCCTACAAATATTCTCATTGTTTAGAAATCATGATTCTTTTGAAGTCATGTCTATGTCTAGGGATAAAATAGCGGCTTCCATTGAGGAAATATTTGTTGTTCTTAAACATTTGCAATTTAAAAATAAATCTTTTCATGAGCCTATTACACATCTTGAGTTTAGTGCTCTACATACAAAATATGTGTTTCTATAACATATGAAACAACCACAAATCAATCTCTTAAATAATTTAATAGCCACATTCCAATTTTCAAGGTTTTATGAATTGGATTCACGTAGGCATCTAACTTCATCTTCATCAATACCAAAAGTAGCCAAACTCAATTTGGTCTTATTGGCACTTTCTATTTACAACTTTATTTGAAGCATTTTGTTCCTTGAGTTCAACACTACCTTGCCACCTTTGGTTGATTGCAAATCAACTACTAAACTATGATCCCATCATTCATGTCCACAACCAATAGTTGTGTATGCCTTTAAATTGAAGCTATAAGCATGTGTTATTTCTTGGAATGAAGTTACATTCGTGATCAATTCCAATTTGGATTATGTGATGATGTAAAACATTTTTTTCTTAACATGCTAAATCCATCATTAAATTAAATGATTTCACAAGCTATAAGATGTGATAGTCAACTTTCCAATGTTGGGGGCAAGTGTTGGGAACCAAAACAAATGAAATTTTGTGTCTTTGTCGTCATTGCACCTACTAATGATTTCACACAAGAATGATTCCATGCAAATCAATGAAACATAATTCAAGCCATTGATAGAGTAAAAAATATATATCAAAAAATAATAATTTTTATTTGTATTATGAAAGGATCACATGGTATTTTTAATGAATTATGAAAGAGACATGACCACCATTCAACATGTTTAGTGTTAACCACCATTTAAAATCTTGAAGACTTCAAAAAACAAAGACATATTGTTCTAATAATTGCCTCAAATTAAACTTCCATGCATCAGACATTGAAAATCTTAGTTGATTTCAAAAACACATCGTGTCTATTGTTACTAGAATCATGATCAAAAAGTAAAAAGCTATCAACTATGAAAGTTCAAATATTGTTTGAACTTAATGCATGTTTACAAAAATTTGGTCCAACAACATAAATGATGATATTAAAGAAAACCACACATCCACCTATTGAAACCATCAATGGTTGAAGCTTTCTTTTGGGACTTATGTGCATGGTATCAAGGTGTTGGAAGCAATTCTTGTGATTAGTTGAAATGGAGATAATCCAAAATGTAATTTTGTTTAATTTGGTTATAAACAAGTTATGAAAATTTGAAAAGTTAAATATCCTTCACATTTTTTCTTACATGTTAAAACTTAATAAAGAAATTTAACATCTTTCCACCCCAACAAATCAAAATTTTGGTTACTATGAAACCAAAAACCAAAACACATATATATGTTTAGCCAAGTGGTTAATTTTAGACCCAATTTCTTTTGTTAGAACATGTCATTAGACCACATATAAATAGAGTTGGTTTCCATGTCATTTCATTCATTTGAACTCATTCATCATTGGATTGTTCTCATTTATCTTACATAATCCAAAATGGATTGGCATAAGGGGAGGTTTCATTCTAAAGCATTGGAATTTGAAGTTCCTTTTACAAATCAATTTGGTGAAATTCATCATATAAGTACACATGATGTAAATATGAGCATGAAAATGAAAAAATTCATGATGTCACACACACAAGAAAAGTTAAGTAATTGCAAATGGAAGGAAAATCAAATGGCTTTAAACCTTTGGTTGTAAGAAGGAATTTGTGCATGTCATAGAAAAGACAAATATGTTTTTTTAAATAATTTCTCCTTCTACAAGATTTTGTAATATAACATGATGTGAAATTCCTTCTCAATATTACAACTATATTAAAAACTTGAGTCCAAACATATGTTAACATCTTAGTTTTAACATTAATAATATGATTACACGACTAATCTTGAAAAAAGGCATCCAATCACCATTTGGGCAAGTCTAAGTAAGGTATTAAAAAGCCACCACTAGTGTGAGCACAATTTAGTTTCAAAATGTTTTGAAATGGTAATTAAACTAATGTTGATCATGTTTAATGTATTTAAACAATGATGTTTCTAAAATATTATTGGAACATTTGGAACTAGTACCCAAAGCATTTTCAAAGCCATGTAACAAATATTTTTGTTGTTTATCCTTGTTCATAAATACTTGAATTAAATATCAAAATGGCAATTCTTGAAAAAATCTCAACTACACATTTACATCATAATAAAATGTGTTTTACTTTGGGTCATATATTTTTTTAAATTCATATATGCAAAATGATATATTGATATTTATTTTGTATGCATTTTGTAATCATAACCTCCTTGCAGGAGAGAGACCGCAGTGTTCGCACTATTCTTTAATCATCATGATAATTTTCCTGTATTTAATGTTTAAAGAACAAACCTAGTAAATGAAGTAGCTAGGTTGTAAGACCTATATTGAAATGAAGTGTAATCAGATTGCTCAATCTATAAATATAGATCTGTATGATGTTTTGAATTTCTTTATTAAAGATTTACGCTTGCAGCCTTCATTCAAAATGATAGACAACTTTGGAATTATTTTATAGACGGCTTAAAAATAGAAACTGACAAAAGTATAACTACTATTAGGAAATTTGTTATTATACCATAAACTTGTAAATTAATGGGTCTTTTACCTTCCACAGTACCTATGTTCTCACTTTGCGCCTTTAACTCAGTAAAACAAGTCATGATCAAACTAAGAACTATAGAAGATATTTAGTTGGACCAACCAATAGGGCAAAGTAATCAACTTTTTACGATGGTTAACAACAGAAAAGAAAACACATTTTATTTTCTCCCGCTTGGCCGTGTACTTGAGGTTAAGGAGCAAAGGAATTAAATTGCACAAAAAGACAAAGTAATCAAGCAACATGGTTGCTTAATTGGCGAGAAAAAATATACTTTTATTCATCAAAAATGCGCTCAATTTAGAAATCTGATTATAAGCTATTATGTGCTTTGTTTACCATGTACGCAAAAGGAAATGATCTAAGGTTAAAGCTACAGATCCACGATATAGATAAATAATTTCAGTTATAAAATAATATAGTATATCATAGGAAAACATAACCAAATGACCCGCCTCTATGATGTTTTATTATGGTAATATACCAACCTATTTCAAAACTTCCAGTTCCAATCAAAGCATATAGATCTGTAAATAAATTGGTATGTATAACTACTTTGGTAGTACTCGTTTCTTGATTGGAAAGAGAAAATCTCTTTTCTAGGAACACAGTCAACCAAAGTGGGAAACTATTATGTTTGCTTCTCCATGATCTGTCGTCATGGAAAAAATGAAATAAATAAATAAATAAATATATATATATATATATATATATATATGTTTTATTTTTATTTTTCATTTTTTCCATCTTCATACAAGGGCGCAATAATTGGCAACAAGTTGATTATGGCACAAAGTGATCTATCGTGCTAAAAAATAAATGGTTTTTTTAAGGACAGTTCATAAATAATTAAATTACCACAAATGGAATGAAAAGTGGGTCCATGTAATTGATCAATACCTCGCAAACAACAATGTTCCTTCCCTATATGTAGTTTGGAACCCAAAGGCAATAATTGAATAAACTGTCTCTTTTTTGTGTTAGTTAACCTAAACCGCAGCATTACTACAAAGGCTTGGCTTCCGAACCGTACATGAGCCTTTGGCCTCATACGGCTATTCTCAGGGGAGTAAACTAAATAAAATAGAAAGTAGAGATTTACATGGCGTCTGCTTAGTTTATTGTCAAGACGGAAAAAAATCTTTTTTTTGTCCATTTTGCTCATATAAACTCCTCGCCATTTATTATGTTGTGCCCTGAGTCCCCATGTCAGCCTTTCTTCTGGGAATTCATCATTTTACTAACGCGAGCAAAGTAATTACCCTGAAGGTTTTTCTTTTTGGAAGGATCCTGTTCCCACTAGCTCACGGTCTGGCTGGCCTGCCAGTTTTACTGGAACTTCATGGAAATTATCATGTTCCCTGGTTAGATGGTTGGATGTGAGATTTATTTCATGAGGAACGGTACAAACGTAGATGATATCATCATGACCTCTCTTTTTGTACCGCTAAGAATACTTAATGCCATTTCGCCAACTAGTGTTACCTACGACCTTTCTCACCATTGGCAAGTCTCTCAGTGTGGTCAGTACTGGGTGTTTTTGAGTAGTGAAGCTTATACTCAATTACATGGGTTCATCCTAAGTCCTTAAACCTTTTGCACTAATTTGGAATGAAGCCATCTTCTTATAGAGATTTAAAACCCGAATTCAACCAAAGTTCACGCCATGTAGGCGTGGGCTTGAAAGTAATGATGGTCACACATAAGCCATCGGGTCGCACGACAAAATAACACCCATAACAAAGATGCAAACTCCTCCATGTGAAATCTTCATAGTCATGGGAACTTTTTGAAAGTCATGACCAACATTTATTAGTCTTTTTGGTAAGGCGCGAACAATAAAAAAGATATTCCAATTATTTTTGAAAACAAAAAAAGAGCTTATTGAAAAGCAAGCATAAAATAAAGAGCCAAAAATTTGGTTTTTTTGTTGAGGCAGAAGGTTTTTGAAAATCACAACAAAAAAATAAAAAATATTTTTGATTTTTTCTCTTTTTCCAAAAAAGAAAAAAATTCTCTCTTTTCATTTTTGCCTCTTTTCTCATCGGGCCAAAGTGCTTGGCGCTTTCTTCTTTGTGCCTGCTTACACAGTTCAATTCATTCTATTCTAAGCTTATGCTCCTTGTTTGTCAACCTATCATGCCTATAATTAGATGATAAAGGAAATATACAAGATAATAAAAAACAAAGCACACTACATAAAGATTCTAAATATGATAAGTCTCCTATAAATTTGAAAATGAAAAAGTGAAAATAGGAAATAAAAAAGAAAATAAATGCGTTTTTAGCTCTAGTTTGGGGGGAGCTTTTCCTA
>Ga0116227_10002987_pt1 | contig 37979 bp, 24 predicted proteins | sample S1TSphgellanicum_FD_89693 | JGI IMG/M metagenome (GOLD analysis project Ga0116227, IMG submission 89693) | Host-associated microbial communities from peat moss isolated from Minnesota, USA - S1T2_Fb - Sphagnum magellanicum MG | ecosystem: Host-associated > Plants > Peat moss > Unclassified...
CCATCCTCATCAATGAGGCGCCGCAGCTTCTCATAAAACGCGCCGTCATCTTCCTGTCCTTCCACTACCATGCATCCCATGCACTTCTGATTTCCCTCTCACTCTCCTCAAGAGAAAATCCGCTGCCACTAATCAAGATTCTCGACCACATTATCCAGATCAAGATTTTCATGTTCACACCAACAGTACATGTATGAAGTCCTTGTCCGGCGACATGTTGTTCGGTCACACTGGTTTCTTGGAAATTGTTTGAATTTTCAGCAGAAGAAATCACTTTAAAATCAATATCTCCCAGTATCTGAATCCAAATCTTACAAAATTAATTCCATTAAATCGTGTTCATCAAGATCTTTCCAACAACACCAAAATCACATTCCAATTCCTCCGAAATTTTCAGCTATAATCTAATTTAATTTTCAGTGAAAAAATCATTCAAGTATTCAAAACCTTTCGCACCGCAAGTCCAAAGGTCGTGGAACCAAGCCCATGCACCCCTCCTCGTTGAGAGCTTTCCAAACACACCAACACAATCTCAAGCATCTTGGTTCGGTGGATCTCATACCTACAAAACAAACAAACAAACAAACTTCATAGATAGATATCTTAATTTTTCATTTGATTTATGAGTTTATATTATACAATTTTGTTTCCAATATATCATATTTTTGTTAATAAATTTTAATTTAGACTATGAGTCCATATAATTTATCCATATACAATATTTATAAATGAATCATAAATCAATTATATCTAAAATACATATATTAATTTTTTTATATTATTTTTATTAAATATGATGTATAAGTTTTTACTTAAATTTATGATAAAAGTTTAATCTACAAATAACTTATATATTTCTCACATCTTACATTTTTATTTCATTTTTAAATAAAATATAAAAATTTATTTATAATATATCATATGTTTACCATTAAATTTTATTCAAGTATAATAATTTATTTATTCACACATAATATTTTTAAATGGATCATATATCAAATATATTTCTAAAAATTGTAATAAAAGTTCTTATATTATATATACATGTATAAATATTAATCAAAATTAATTCCTTACATGCCATAATTCTTTATGTCTGTATTTTATTGACTTATAATATTTTTTAATCATTGTTAATTAATTTTATGACCACATTGTCTATGTAATAACATATCATTTTATCCATGTCATTTGCATAGTTATTTTTTAGTTATATTTGAAATGATTTTATCATGATCACATTTTCCATGTCACTTTATCATTAACACATCACTTTCCAAGAATCGCCAATCATAACACTATGGCTATAATATAAAAAATTGTCATGTTTCTTTTTATCTCTTTTCACTACTTCATTGTTTATTCGAAATGAAAAGATGAGTGCATGAAACTAATTGAAAGAAAGAGTGAATAAACGTGTAAAAGAACTTCAAAGACAACAGAGGAGAGAAAGAGGGAAGAAAGCTTCAACAATAAATAAATAAAAAATTAAAGCCACTAGGGCTATTTATATAAAACCAATTGCTTTGCGACCACTTTCAACATTTGAAGAACTTTCACTTTATAAGGAAGAGCGGGTGATAGAAGACAAATTTTTTGAAACTTTATGTTGAACAACAATAGTTGGAGAAGGATTCGAAGAAATACTGTGCAATCTTCGACAAGAAGTTCCATTTGCTCTAGAAATTTGCATAATCATCAATGACTCTGAAAAAAAGAAGGCAAACCTAGTAACTTCTCAACTAGTTGAGCCATAGCAATTGGCTGAATTTTCATCACAATTGGTTCAAGGAAACCTATTTGAGGTAACAATCTCCACCATTTGAACCTATTCCAATTCATACCAAAGCATGTTCAAAACGTATGATGAGGCGCAAAAGGAAGGAGGTGACGGAAGAAACAAGTTCTCCAACCGCGGTTTTAGAAAACAAGCACCAATTAAAAGGTAAGAAATATATAAAATGTTGCAATGGATCTGGATGGGTCCAAAGATGAAAATGGGCAGAAAAAGCCAATTTGGGAGGCCTATTCACTATACATTAGACCATGCCACAAGGAGACCTGTTGGAATAATTTTTGCATACTTGGGAGGCCACAAAGATGGAAGAATCATAGCTAAGGTATGCAGTGAGAATATTACAATTAACCAAGTGCTAATAGCCCATTAATTTGGTGTAAGCGTTGAGGGAGCTATTAATGCAACAAACATGTTAATCAAGGAGGCACAAACCATTTTCAAGAACATTACAGGAATGGATGCATTTGTGGACAAAGAGCAATGGAACATGATACGCATGAAGGAGTTTCATGCTAAGTTTGTAGTTATTTTCAGTATTAAAATTCCTAATTTTTTTTACTAGTAATTTGGCCCAAAAAGACCCATTTTGGAATGTGTCAAAAAAACCTCTTAGTCATTTTGGACAAGTCATTTTGAACATGTCCATTGTGATTGGGTCATGTACTTTTTTACTAGGCCTAGGTTGGCATTTTTGACCATTTCAACTAGTACTTTTGACTAATCATTTCAACTAATATTTTTGACTAGTCATTTTGATTGGTCAATACAACAATCAAATGATTTTTTGACTCATCAAACACCATTTTGACTAAGCAAATGTCATGTGACATTTAAACAGTGGCCACCCAAGTCTAAGCCACGTGGCATTTCAACTTTGGCCACTAGGTTATGCCATGTGGATAGAACCTAAGCAACCTAGGTTAAACCTAAAATTAGATACCTACTCTTAAGGCACCTATGTCTAGGAACCTATAATCTAAACTCCTAGGCCTAGGTTGAAGAATGGATAACTAGCAACTAGGTATAAAAGCCTAAAATAAGCTAGGGCAATTTAAGTTATGATCTTTACTAGGTTTAAGTGTACACCACCTAGATTAAACCTACACCTTGATGACCTAGGTGGAAAAATCTTATTTCATTTTGAATTTGGCCTTTAAGGTTGAGCCTTTTCAATTGGCTCATCCCAAGTGGTCTTCCTTTTTAAAATATTTCTTATGTCTTGGATGCTTATGGTGCATCTATTTATATTGCTCATCATTTGGAATGGATGATGACAAGGGACAAACTTTTGGGAAGGAGAAACATTTTCATGTCCACACAACATTAAAAGTTTTTGGTTCACACAACATTATTCATAAATAATTATGTAAGATACATTAAATAAATAAATAAATAAATAAAGAGGTAGATAAATATGTATGTTAATTAAGTTAAAATAAAAATTAGTAATCGTTAATGTTAAGTTATTTAGTTATAATGAATAATTACAACCAAATTATAATTAATCTTTACAAATTTGAGCTAATTCATTACATATTATCAACAATATATTTGTAATATTTAATATTTAACTACTTAATTACACATTCATTAATGTATTTAGGTAAATAATTAGTTAACCAAATAGTAATTTATCATAGGTATATAAGTGGCCTATCTTAGCTTATATAACTAGGTTACTTATAAGGTAAAATATAAGTAAATAAGTGGAGTATAAGTAGGGTATGTATAAATAGGTACACCTATATATAACTTACTTATATTTAGGCTATTTAACCACATACTTACATTACATAAGTTAAATAGGTGGCGAATTTAACCTAGGAAAAATTAATTATGGCAAAACTAATGATTTGTACAATAATAATGCCTAAACCAACCACATCTAAATTAATTATGGCAAAATTAAAAATGGCTAAACTAATTGTGACAAACCAATGATGATTAAATTAACCATGAATAAAGTAATTATGGCAAAATTAATGATTATTAAACTAATAATGGCTAAACCAACCCAAAAATAAAAATAATTATGGAAAAATAACCATGATTAAACTAATTATGGTTCAATTAACCATATTTAAATAAATAATGGTTAAATATATAATGACTAAACTAATTTTGTGTAAAATAATTATGGCAAAACCAACCATCACTAAATAGAAATGGTAAAATTAACCATGAGTATAATAAATATGGTGAAACTAACCATGAATAAAGTAAATAAAGCCAAACTAACCAATGAATAAATATTTTATGGCTAAACCAACCATAGCCAAATTAGAAATGGTTAAAACTAATCATGAGTAAAATAAATATGTCTAAACTAACCATGAATAAAATAAATATGACCAAACTAACCAATGAATATATATTTTATGGTTAAACCAACCATGGCTAAATTAGAAATGGCTAAATTAACTAATGAATAAATATTTGATGGTTAAACCAACCATGGTTAAATTAAAAATGGTTAAATTAACCATGAATAAAGTTAATATAGCAAAACTAACCAATGAACAAATATTTTATGGCTAAACCAACTATGCATAAATTAATTATGGCTAAAATAAAGATGAATGAAATAATTATGGCTAAAATCAAAATGGTTAAAATAACTATAACAAAAGTAACCGTTGTTAAATTAGAATTGGTTAAACTAACCATGAATAAATAAATTTAGCTAAATTAACCACTAATAAAGTTAATATGGCTAAACTAACTAATGAATCAGTATTTTATGGAAAAATCAATTATGAAAATTTTAATTATGGCTAAAATAAACATGAATGAAGTAATTATAGCTAAAATCAAAATGGTTAATTTAACCATGAGTAAATAAATTTGGCTAAACTAACCACTAATAAAGTTAATGTGGTTAAACTAATTAATGAATGAATATTTAATGACAAAATCAATTATGCAAAAATTAATTTTGGCTAAAATAAACATGAATGAAATAATTATGGCTAAAATCAAAATGGTTAAAATAATCATGGCAAAACCAATTGTGATTAATTTACTAACCATGAATAAAATGAATTTGGTTAAAATAAACATGAATGAAATTATTATGGTTAAAATAATTATGGCAAAACCAACCATAGTTAAATTAACAATAGTTTTAAATTAATTATGGGTCTATTAATTATGTTTAAATTTAGTAAAATAAAATAATAATATGATAAAAATAAATATAACGAATTTAATTATGCTTATAATAACCATGGTTAAATTATTTATAATTGTTAAATTATTTATGGCTAAATTAGCCATAATTAAACTAAATATGGCCCAAAAAAATGATGGAATAATTAGCTATGGATAATTGAATAATGGCTAAATTAAATATGGTTAAAATATCCATAATTATTAAACATGATTAAATCGACCATGGTTAGATTAGTTATGGTTAGTTTTAACTTCAATTAATTTTTTCTTAGGTAGTTAAGCCATAATTAATTTCAATATAATCAATTTAACTATTATTAAATAAACCATATATATATAATTAGTTTTACCATGATTAATTTAATTACAATTGGTTAACTTTTACATTTTCCAATTTTGTTTTCATTAGTCAAACATAATCAAAATGTTACATGTAGTCTCAAGATACCCAACTGGTATTGTAATTTGTAATTCATCTTTTTTATTAGACCATTGGCCATTTTGACCAAGCCTATTTAGTTAGCCTTATTGATTGAATATGATAAGTGGTTTTATTGACTAGGGCACCTACCAATTTGACTAGATTGGGTGGTCTTATTGACCAAACCACTAATCAATTTAACTAAGTGGTATTTCAAAATTTAATTTGACTAGATGTCTGATTTGATTAATTATCAAATTGGTCACTTGAATCAAATTGATTAGTCAAAATATATACATCATCATTCAAGCCCTTGGCCTCTAGTAAAAAATACATGTCCTTGTCAAAAAGACATGTTTAATCAACTTGATTAATTTGAAAAAATAGGAATTATAATAGTGTTTGCAAATCATTTATTAGCAAAAGAAGTTGGCCTATTTCAACAATTGGACAACCATCATTCTCAACTTAGCAAACTCTGGTAGGAAGATTAACCGATTCTCCATAATGTTGACACAACTATCCATTTAGTTAACCTGGTGGACATAGCATCAAAAGAAAATAATGGCAAGGCTAGCAACACATGACAGGAAAACAACCACCTATTACTCAAGACTCTTGATTGAAATTTGCTTATGACATTAATTTCCAATTTCAAATAAAAAAACATTTGTTGATTTCCCAAAAACATAACATGTTCAAGAAAAAGAGAAGAAAAAAATTAGTTGGTGAACGTTCATAGTCCCTTGAAGTTGTGACATGAGAATAGTTCATCAATGAATGCTAATAGGTGCATTCCACGAATATGTTTCCACAACCTATGCATAAATCTCATGGGTTGAAGTTACGCACCAAACCACCAACACCATGACATCAATTGAGTCCAAAACGAACCATTTCACCACCAAGGAAGAAAGTTCATAATTGTTAGCAAGTGTGGGTCATTGAAGGAAGAAATGAAGAACTAAAAGTTGATATCACTACACACTAGGATGACAAATTAATAGGGATATAGAGTGACAAAGTCATGGAAGAAGGAGGTAAATGTGACTTTGACCAAATAATAGATAAACTGCTTTTACCTATTGATGCACCTTTTGCTACACCAAAACCAGTCAACAACTCGTTGCCAACCAATGTTGAACATGTTCAATTAATTCAAACTGCATCAGTTTATGTTTTTCTTAAAACATTTATAGCTTATGTTTAACATGAAAGCCTTTTGCAAATTACCATTTTCTTCGAACAAACATCTTTACTTACCCAAACCCAGCCTTGAACAGTGGATAGCTAGGTGAAAGTATCTTTGGGTGGCACCACTAGGAACCACCTCAAGGAATGGTTAAAAATCACCAAATTATTTTCCTAGGCCTTTTATTTTAAATGTTTTCACAACCATAAATTTTTACTCTCATGTTTATCAATTGCATGCACTAATATATGGCTTCAAGTTTATTTTGGAATTTTAAAATGGAAATTGTTAAAATTTTGTATTTTTATTTTAAATGGCCCTTCATAAATCTATAGCCTTAACTTTGGAAATTCATAATTAAATTATACTTACTCAATTCATTTCCTGATAAAAATGTAAAAATAAAATGATTTCCAAATTACCTTAGGAAAATAATTCCCAAAAAAATTCTTAAATCATGTTTCAAATTTGTGTTCTTGACTAAAAAGTTTAAGGAAAGGAACTAGTGCTACATTCTTGAAACTTTTTCTAAACGCAAAGATTAGAAACATCAAAATACACAATATTTTTAATATTATTGAAATTTTAAAATCAAAATAACCTAATAAATTTATTCATTAAAAAAATTATGAAAAAAATTACTTAAATGTTTCCTATGATTTTTCAAAATTTGATGGGTCTAGGAAAATCAAGGTGTGACATCCTAGTGGTACCACCCAAAAAAACTTGTTGTTAGCCTAATTGATTTGAAAATAAGTATAATTATGCTAAAATCCTACTTGAAGACACAAACAACCAATTAAATGCTCGTTGTTTAAAATTAATTAGTAATAAACGAACTATTCAAAATTGGAACAAAAAGTTCATTATTGCAAAAACATAGCATGTCAAACTCCAAACCAAAAGTAAGCATTTGGTTGTAAGTTGACGCGCTCTCAAGTTCCTAGTTAGACCCAATATGGGTCTAAATTACTCAAACAACGGAATTGTGAGGAACTCGAGGCATGCTCCCAATTCTCAGCACTAGAAGGGGTAGAGGGGCGTGTTGAAGCTTCGGGATGGGACTAGGAAGAGTGACAAGCTTTAGTTACTTATTCGAAGCTGCATCAAACCAACCAACAAGCTGGTTAATTCATTTTCTAGAGCACCTTTAATGCTAGGACAAGCCACGGGCAACCCTGGACTCACAAGACTCACAAGACTCACCACGGCCTGAACTCGGGGGAAGCCACCACCTTCCCCCATATAGTATTCTCTACGTCTCTCCATGGCACCTACATCCGAATGGCTTTTTGTCTCGGGACTCCCAAGGAGGAGTCCTGAAACTGTCCCAGATTCTCAGGACTTGCGAAATCATAACTCTTTGCTCAGACCTCCGATTGGGATGAGGTCTAAAGCAAACTTGTAGCTCTCCTCGAGAGCTTTCCAAGGTGTATTGCACTCCACCTACACGCACAGGGGTCGGGTCGATTCCCGACTTTTAGTGGTCGGAAGCCAAACTGCTAGTTTGACTCCCAGCCCTTCTTTTTGCCATAACTTGTGTTACAAATGTCCAAATGGCCCATGCGAGCCCATTTTCGACATCTACACTTCGATAGCTTTTCAATGATATAAATAGCAACCCAATGCAAGGTGTTTTGACCCCTGTAGTCGAACTTTGAAGTTTTGATAGTCGCGGGGGACTCCCAAGTCCCCATTTTGAGAGTGTGAATTTCATCCTCACACTCTCTCAAAGTAGGGTTGCGACACAAGTGTTGATGTGGAGAAGGCGATTAAGAAATCTAAGACCTGGCAATAGGAATACAATGAGTTCAACCATGTTCATTTCAAGGGACATAATGACCTCAAGGCTTTGCAACAAAATTTTGACTAGTTGATGAAGGATTACAGCAAGATGGAGGCTATTAGCATCCATCAAGAGAAGATTTTTGTAGGTTTGGAAAACACTTATAACTAATAACAAGAGTAGTTGGCGACAGTCAACATGGAATTGGAGAATCACATTCATGAGCTAGGAATGTGGATTCAAGAATTGAAAGGTAAGATGGAAGCAATGCAACAATAACCTAGTAAAAAATTTCAGACTTTGTACATGGATAACCGGTTGAAGGAGTTTGAGAAGCTAATGCTAGATATTGTTCTACTCAAGGTACAAAACTAGGCCTTGGCAAACAAGAACCCGAAATGGAAAGATGGTGACAAATAGTGTAAGAGATCACAAAGGAGGATATTAAAAAATGTCTGGAATTCATTTACGCCAATGAAAAAACATACCTAAATAAACTAATTACCTACAAGGTGAAGTTTCCAAAGTTTAAATATGACCGATTAAGCTGAAAACCAATTGAGGAACATGTTGGAATATCTCAATTACTACCATCTATGTAACCAATGCCCACAACTGTTAGTGTCAAAGGAAAACTAGTTGTTACTACTGTGGAAATATTAGCACAAATGCGGGGAAGATTTGTACTTGTTACTATTTCCTGTATTTTACCTTTATTGCCCATAATACATGTTGATGTACATATTATAATTATAAATACCCAAGTAGTTAATTTGCATATACATGTTATTCCCAAGCTTGTACCATTAACAATATTTCAAATTGGATGTGGTACAAATATCACCATGATTGATATTGCCTTGTATGTCTTAGGAATTTTTAGAACCCCAAAAGTAGTATTAAGAGACACATGTTATGGAAAAACATGTATTATGAAGAAATTAAAATTTGAATCTAGTTTTTTGGTTAAAATTATTATTGTAGCAAATAAAAAACATGTTAATGAGAAACAATAAATGTACAACATGTATCTATTGGTGATCAATTTCAAGGAAGAAATTTGGTTATTTGATCACCTTTTTTTATGGCGACCTAAAAATTTCAGTCATTAAATAAAGGGGGCATGTCATATTTTTTGGAAAAGATTTGCTCATCATTGGATAATGGGAATGTGTTGGATGGCAACCGAGTTTTCAATCACCATTCAACACACCCCCAACACTAAATGGTAACTGAAATTTTTTGATTGCCCAAAAGGGCATGAGGGGGATGATTTTTTTTTCAAAAATGACATTACATGTGCCCCACTTTTTGGGTAACCTATAATAGGTTATATTATGACTATTGATGGTATTATATTATAAACTATTGTTGGATATTTTAGGTTATATATAGGCACTAATAAAATAGGCACCAATAGTCACCAATAACCACCAATAAAATAACCACAAATAGTTTATGGTAATATAGCTTAGTGACGCACCCCCACACTCCTTGAAAGATTCAAATGCTAGTCCAAAAGTGGAAATATAGTGGAAGAAAAAGGAATTGGCATATGTTCCTTAGCTCGTAACACTTCGTGGGTAGAAGGGTGTGTTAGAGCTCTGAGATGGGGACTAAGATGAGTGACAAGCAAGTCAATTATTCACATGAACTTGCACAAACCAAACAACAAATTAGTTAGTGTGTGGTTGGAACATTTTTTGTGCATGGACAAACCACATGCATAATAGAGTCACAAAACTCACCACAACCTGGATTTGGGGGAAGCCAACACCTTCCCCTTTATAATATTCTCTGTGCCTGGCCACGAGGCCTGCATCCAAATGTCATTTTGTCCCAGGACTCCCAAGTTGAGAGTCTCCAAATTCCTGAAATTAAGACTCTCGCGACTTTAAAAGCCCATAACAATTTTTTTGAAGACCTTTAATTGAAGTGAGGATTGAGGCAAATTTATAGCCCTTATCAAGAGTTTTCCAACGATATGTAACGTGCCATCTGCACACGAGTAAATCAAAACAATTCTCGACTTTTAGTGGTCGGGAGTCAAATTAACAAATTGACTTTTGACCCTTTTTTCAGCCATAACTTATGTTTTAAGTACTTAAATGGGACGTGCAAACCCAGTTTAGACATCTAAGTCTGAAGAACTTTCTAATGATATAAGAAAATCTTCAATCCAATGATATTTTACCCCTACAATTGCTCTTTGAAAATTTTGAAATCCATTAGAACTCTAATTCCCAAAGTGGGAGCCCATTTGGGAGTGTTTGGGTTCATTCCTTCACACCTTTCTACATTCTTGAGAACATGAAATGTGACTCCTGGGCTTCATTCTTAGCTCGCACCTTCACAAGCCCTTGCTTTGGTTGTGAGCTTAAGGCTAGGGTCGTGACACCTAAAGTAGTCAAAAATAATATAAGGTGAAATAACCTTCAATAGCCAAAAGTAACCAACATTAACCTCACATACTTGAAAATAACTTTGGATGAAATAATTTAAAATAACCAAAAATAACTTATCATAACAACAAATAACCTAAAATGAAATAGCCTAAAGTGATATAGCATAAAATAATCAAAAGTAACATAAAATAGTCAAAAATAACTTAGAATAATTGAAGTTAACCTATGGTGAAATAACTAAAAATAACCCAAAATAATTAAGAATAACCATAAATAGCCGTAAATGATTTACGTTGAAATAATTTACAACAATGAAAAATAGCCCTAGAATAACTAAAAGTAGCCTAACATAGGTAATATCATTATAGTAGCAAAAATCTTATCCATTTATTAAACATTTTTTTTTTCAAAAGAATGGTCATTGAAATGTTATTGAATAGTGATATTCCAAAAAGAATATTCAAATGATTTTACACTTTCAAAAAGAAATAAATGTAATTATGTACATTACTGAAAAAAAATTAAAATTAAAATTTGATCGTTTCATTTGGACAAATTTTTAATAACATATGAATTTTCAAAGTTTATGTTTTTATAATGTTTAAACTAATGTATTTAATAAATAGAATGCAATATGACACATTATCGCAATAAATGTGATGATTTGATGGTAAGGGTGTTTGCTTCCATCCTAAAGGTCAAGGGATCAAACCTCAAAAATGGTGTGTTTATGGTCAATGGTGGTAAGTTGATCGAATATTTTCCCATGTAATTCCATGTAGTAGGTGTTTACTTAGGTTGATTACATGGTTTATGTACCTAGGCTAGGTGTTTAATTTAACATAGGTAGTGACATGCATCAATAATTCATAAACTAAAAATCATGAAATTATTAATAATATTTGATATTACATTAAATATTAAATAATTTAAATATAATTTATTTTCCATGCTTCCTGATTAATTAATTAACAAATGAAATGACTTAGTAAATATTTATTTCACTAAGTATTAGTGGACCAATTCACTATTCGTAACAATTGGTCCCTATTCACTAGGGGGTTGACTAGTTTCATCATGGTAAAAATGTCTAAATTCACTCAAAATTTAATGAAACCCAAAGTGAACTTAGACGCATTTTGATGTAATGAAAATTCTTCGATTGTCATTTGATGATGGGGGTATGTTGAATGGCGACCAATTTGTTTTTGTTGCCCAAAAAGACATGAAAGGAAGGGCATGAAATGACAATAAAAAACAAGGAGAAGGGGGGAGCAGGGGAAAGGAAAAAGAAGAGTGGGAAAAAAAACAATAGAAATAAAAGAAAAATATTAGCAAGACTAAACAAAATGTGAAAAGCAAGGGCACGAAGAAGAAGGAGGGCAACTTAGAGGTGGGGGAGGGATAAAAGAAGAAGGGAAAAAAAAGGGGGGGGGGACCAAAGAATAAAAGGTAAAAGCCCAATTGGTGGGGAAGGAAGAAGAAAATTAAAAAAAAGGTTTTCACCATATGGTAATTGAATTTGCTTGCATTAATTGAATTCGCTCACCCTCATCAAATGGCAACCGAAATGGATTCAATCACCATTAGATTTGATCGCCACTATTGGATGCCAAACAAAATGGAATATGTCATCGCCATTAGATTTGGTTGTTATTGGATGGAGATTGAAAAGAAGGAAAAAGAAAAACCCCTTTCAACTTGTTTTAGTCACTCACAAGGATGGGTGATTAAAAAAAATATGGTCACCATCCAATTGTTACAATTTCTCATATCGCAATTGAAGTTTTTTAATTGCTAGAAAAGTGAAACATGCCACATGTTTTTGAAAAGCTCTCGACGAAAGCTTTTTAAAAAATATGACAACTCCCTTTTTGTGGTGACAAAAATATTCGATCATCATCCAAAAAATAATGACGATAAGCTAGTAATTGAAAATTTCAGTTGCCATCCAAAAAATAGTGACGATAGGATGGTGAACGAAAATTTCGATCACCACACCTTGTCCCATTTCGGTTGCCCTCATGTGGCCAAACGGTATGATGACTGAATTTTTTCAATCACCGTAGGGTTTACAAAAACTAAAATGGGTTCAATTTTAATTGCCCATAGGCCTACCCTAGGCAACCTAAAAGTGTTTTTGACCTAGGTTGACCTTATATTGATGTGATGCAGGGGTGCATCATCATCCAAATGTGTCCATCATGTCGTGACAGATGCATGAACACGGTGACAACCCTACTAGTAATGGATGAAACATTCTTATTTTGAGGAACTATTTGAGTTGTTATTAGATAAAAAGTAACCAATTTATTAGATAACGAGTAACATGTTTGTTAGGATAAATGGTCTATTGACAAAATAGGTATGGGATTAACCTATGGCTAGTAGTTGATGTGGTTCAATTTTAAATTAATTGAAACTTGTACTAATTAGTGATTGTTTGTTTTAAAATAAAATTATGTTTGGTATAAGTAGGAAGATTTGAAGATGGTAAACAAGTTTTTATTTTCTATTTTTATTTTGGGGAATTCATTTTAGATTTTTTTTGTTTTTGTAAATAAACATCTTCACTTTCATGATTATGTTTTTCTGGTTTCATATCTAAATCAATCATACCTGTTAATGTTTCTTTTGCAAATTAGAATTGGAAAAGTAGAATGTACAATTCTATATTTTGAAGGAATAGAAAAAAACCTTTAAAAAATTCCAAAAATACATTCCTTACACTCATTCAATTAAACTAATTAATTATTAATAATGTCTTAAAATGTCATGTAAATTGCATCTTCAAGTGAATCATCTAGGCCCTTTCAAATTCATAATACATTAAGCACAAAATATTGATATGAATTTAAATATATTATAAGCGAAAATGATATAAAAAAATCTTGTATTATGCAACCATTTGATTTGTGACTACATGTGACTATTCGTCATTTGCAACTATGTTTTATAATTTTTACAACTAGTAACCATCTTTTTCTTTAAAATATTATTTTTTCGACTATGGTGCAATTATTAAATTGTATATCCTTCCATATTGACTAAAATTTTAGGCTTTTCATCCAAAACTAAATCCTTAATAATTTAGTTGTAATTTGATTATGTCTTGTAATGTCCTTGTACATTTTATGCACATTAAGGTTTTTTGGACTAAATTAAGAATATGTTTAACATGTAGTCAAGGTATGTGAAACATATATTAAAACATCTTCAACCCATTTAAATGTATTTAAAATATATTAAACACATATTACTTCATGGTATGAACATATTAAAATAAAAAATTTCATCTTGATTTTGTGTTGTGGTTTGTTTACAAATATACCATGTTTATTTTAATGTACAATTAAATTATAGTGGCAAAGTCATATTAAGATGACATAATCTTAATGTCAAACCAATATTATTTACTCATAAAATAATATTATCAACTAATTGATTAAATAATGTAAACTATGGAATAATAATTAATTAAATAAAACTGATTTTTAGTGAATTTTTAGTTTAATATTTATTAACTAATTAATCATTATTGATTAATAAATTTTTAAAATTTATTAGAATGAAAAATATGAAATTATTATTATTTAATATTTATTCAATAAGTTAATCAAACATAAAATATATTTGATAATTTAATCTAATTTTTTAATCAATTAAATGTTTTAATATCTGATATTCAATATTACTAATTTATTTAATAAATATTTTTTATTAAAGGTTAATTAATACTTTAATGAGTAAATTAATTAATTCACAATTCATATTTACCAATGAAGAGTTATGATAAATAGCTAATAAATATCAATTAATTAATAGTTATGTAGCTTATTAAAATATTAATTAAAATTTCACAAATGCAATTATCTAGTTATTATTAATGATTAATTAAAGTTTTTTCTACTTAATTCGCAAGTTTAGATTAACAATTAATATTTAGTAATCATTTTTAATTTATTAAAATATAATTAAGACTTTAATTATTAATTTAATTAATTTAAAACTAATATTCAATGAATTTACTAATCAAAAGTTATGGTGAATAAATATTAAACTAACAAATAGGTAATGATCTGTCAAATATTAATTAATTAAAAATTCACGAGCTAATTCTTTACTTAATATTAATTATTAACTAAAACTGATTATCTTTCTAAATGATATTTATCCACTAAATAAGTTAATCAGTTCATAATTTAATTGTTAATATGCAATATTCAGTATTTATTTTTATTTAATAATTAATTAAACTAGATAGTCAAACAATTATTTATTTATTATTCAGTTGATAACTAAAATTTGAGTTTTATTAATAATAAATAATTCATTAAATTTAGACTTAAAATAATAGATAGTTAATTAATTTCATAAAATAATTATGTTGTTTAATATTAATAACAATGATGTTTAAAACTTCACTACATTTTGCCTAAATGATAGAATGCAAAAGTAATAATTATTAAACGTATTGCCAAAAAATTCATAATTTGGATATTGATTACAACTATAGATTCATTGCAAACAGAAAAAATCATAAAGTTGATGTTGAGTACCATTACATCCATTTTCGAAAAAAAATTAAAGACACCAAAAAAACATATTCTATTTCATAACTTTATAAACATATATTAATATTTACAAAAAAATTGAAAGTCTTCTAGTACTTTCAATAAACATAAAGGATAATTTAATGTATCTAGTTATTCATAAAATCTTAAAGGTCTTAAAGGACATGTATGATTTGTTTATGATTTCTTGAAATGGTTTTTTAAACATATAAAGTTTCATTATCAATCTTTAAGTTTAAATTACATTACATTCTTGTGAATCTATATAAAGATCTTAATGCATTTTTTAATGATGTAATATATTAAAGGCTTCCAATCCTTTTCTTTTCATTTTTCAACTCCAATTAAGGATGCAATCATGTCATCTTGTTTTGAATTTTTTTCAAAATTCAATTGGATTTTCAACATATTTGAGTGTTTTGTGTTTTTTTTAAAAAATTGATTTTCATCCTTTGTATAAAACATGTTTTTGGCATACAAACATTCAAATTAAAGATTTAAAATATATTTATTTACTTATATACTATATGACTTATGGGGCATTTATTTATTTAGTAGTTTATTTATTAAATGCAGAAATATTACATAAATGTAAAAACACCCTTACCTTGATTATTAATCATTTGACTTGGTTAATATACCTTGGAAAATGTTTAAAATATTAAAAATATATATGCTCTAAACATGTATATTAAAAATCTTTAAGCGTATATAGTTTAAATATTTTCCTTTCATGTTTAATGTGCACACTTGTGAGGTAAACCAAATATATATTTTGTGGAATTTCAAATGTGTTGATGGGTTATTAAAATTTGATGGATGATCTTACATTACATGAATTCACATGTTGATTGAGTTCTTAGAATTGTAACAACTTAATGTGTTTTCTATAATTACTATCCCTACACATAAGAGGTGTGATATATTTTGTATTTTTTGTGGCATAGAAGGGTGAGTGATTCATGCACGTGAAGGTTGAATAGTCACACAACATGGAAATGAAAATGCAGTTTCAAGGATAAATGTAAGGTACAATGGGTCACTTTTGTGATAGAATGGAGTCTTTTTGGGGTACCTTTTGCCCAAATTTGTATGGTGGTTAATATGTCCTTGGATATACTTTTTGGGATTTGAATTTAGACCAACAACTGGATTATGAACATTTTTGTCAAATTAGTTTTTGATAAATAGTTGAAAAGTTATGAACTTTTGAAGTCCAAAAATATTGAATAGTAAGACCCTCTAAAGTATTTTCAAACATAAATAATCTAGTTTAATGAGTCTGCAGGCCTCTAGCATATGCTATTTTCTTTCTTCAACGTCTATAGACCCTTTTGTGGTTACTTCCTATTGTCAACACTACTGTAGACTTTCTATAGTTGTCTCTTGGCATCTATAACCCCTGTAGGCCCTTTGTGACTATTGCTTACCATATGCAACCCAAATTTCTGCCCTTGCCATTAGCACAAGCAAAAAATGGGCAAAAACAGTTTTGGAAATACAAATTTCATGCAGCCATTTGGAAGTCTCATTATGCACTCATGAATGACCCAATTTTTTTCTTGTTGAAAGAGGGGAGGACAAGGAATTTTTTTTCCCATTGTTCTTAATGTGTTCCCATAAAGTTTGCAAATCGTTCCCAAGTTCCCAAACTGTTCCCAAATGTGCTCCCCAATATGTTCCCAATAAAAAGGTGAAAACTAGGGCTGCACATTTCTTTCTATTTTTTCAACTGGGGTCCAAAGAGGTGCTTCAATTGGGGGCATGCCCAATGTTTCAAAAAAATTGCTAATGGGCCAATCAATATTGCTCTTTTTAAAAAAAACTTGTGAATGCACCCATGACCTAATTAGTACAAATCACATTATATCATTATGTCCCCAAAATTCTGCCCATGCAGTTACCCCAGGCCAAAAATGGTGACAAACAGTTTTGGAAATAGAATTTCTTGTAGCCAATGGGAAGGCTCAACATGCACTCATGAAGGGTGTTGTTTTTTCCTGTCAGGGGTGGGGTGGGGGAGATTTTTTTTGTTTTTTCTCCTTGTTCCCAATGTGTTTCCAACATCTTCTCATCATGTTCCCCTAAGGTTCCTCAAGATCCCAAGTTGTTCCTTAAGACGTTCCCAATAGCACTTCAATTTTATCCCATGTGGTTTGCCCAAAGTTCAACTCTCATGTTATATAAATTGAAAAGTTATGTTATTGGGGAATACATTGGTTTCTATTTTACACATGTGGGTCCAAAGAGATGCGTCCATTGGGGAGTGCATACCATTCCAAGAAAATTGCTGATGGGCCAATGAATGTGGCTCTTTCAAAGAAAAATAAAATGTTATGAGCGCACCCATGAACTAATTAATATGAATCACGCTATATTATACTACCCTTTCCCTAAGGCTATTTGAATTGCATAATGTTTGCAATGTTTTGAATTAAACAACAGCTTGCAATATGCCAAAAAAACCAACATAGTTTGTAGGCATACAAATGAGATAATGCTTAACACCCCTAGTGGCATTGTTTGATGCCTTTTCTTGGTTTGACAAAACAGCCCTACATAAATCTGTGTATCTATAACATAGGGGTTGAGTTGACAAAATGGTGCCTATAACCAAATAGGTCCCAGGATATTTCTATATAATAACTAATAAGTCAAAACCAAGTGGCCTCCATGGCACGTCGTGTAGCATTTTTGGCCACGGTGCCAGACCCTAGAAAGGACATTGCAAATGTCTTCTCAAAATGAATTATAAGGCATGGGAACAGAACAACTGATCTCATCTACAATCTTCTATCCAAGTCACTTCCGAAGGTAGTTGCCATTTCGCCCTGGCCTTCTACAATGCTAGGATGTTGTACTGAAGGAATGTGAAGCAACCAAGGACAAGACTATATGTGAACCACATAATGTCACGGTCATCTGTGGCCCCTTAAAACACCATATTAAAGGAATGTGAATGTACCAAGGAAAGGGTCATATGTGAACCACAGACCCCCTTTCCAACCCTTGAGACCATTGCTTGTGTGTAGTGTGAACTATGAACAATGTTACTTGGCATTGACAAAATTAAGATGGCTGAGTCACTGGTGAATGATTCGCATCGACATCGGCAATGGTCACCCAACATGATTGTTGTATACTTTTTGTCAATGATTGATGGTGACTTTTTGGTGGCTTGTTGGTTTGTAGGAATTATGCAAATTTGGGCACTGTGTTGAAAGATGAGGGCACATATATCTCCTTTCACATTTGGAAAAGATGACAAGGGAGGGAAACCCATAGAAATTCTACTCACATCCATGGTGATTGCTCACCTCCATAGAACCTCGCTTGCAGAGGGCTGTTTGATGGCTTGAAGTTGATGACCACGATCATCTCTTTATTCTTGTCATTGTGTTTAAGGTTAAATCTTCCAAGTAATGGGAATTTTTGAATCCCTTATGAAAAAAACATTTCAAGTACCTGGGCACTACACATAACATGCACATTATTTGGTGTTATCGACTATTTTTTAAATTTTAAGTTGTCTTGTGTCTTTGCCTTTTGTAGCATACCGTGGAAGAACAACACATAATGGAAGGAGTTTGACTACACAGAGTTGTTAGCTTTTAACCAAAAATGACTTGGGCCTAGAAGAGGTTGGCATTGCAACCATGCTTCTGGTCTACCAATGTGTCCACTTATTGGCATAAGAAAATTAGGTTGATGTTTATTCCTTGGATTTCAATATATTATTTCAGGTTGTTGTGTTTGCAAATATGAACTGAAGTCCATGTAAGTAGTGAGGCTAGTAGCAACCACCAACTTTGGGTGTAGATGGTATGGATGGTCAAAATTGTCTACACACATCTCTTGAACAATTGGTTGCATTTGTCCACATTTTACCTTCACCCTTGTGGTTTGTTCTTCCTTTTTGTAAACTTCAAATATCATGTTGCCCTCATTAGATGCTCCTAGTCATATGTAAAGGCTGGTTGTGCATCACCAATGTGGCATGTTGAGTTGGGAACCAAGTTTCAAATGACCATGATGTGCATCACCAACTTGGTTATGACTGTTGAAATCTCTATAGTGTTTTCATTGCTCCATCTATTACCATCCCCATAACTTGATTTCTACAATATAGTTATGTTACATAAAATTGAGTTGAAGTTAATGGAGACCTAACTTAATTTTTGAGCTTCACAACTTGTATTATGGGTATAGATGAACTTTTTACAATTGTTCAACAAATTTGTTGTCCTATTAAAGTTCTCCATTGGCAAGGCATGCCATGCACAACTATTTATTTGGAGTGGTGGAATTTGCATTTTCCTTTTGCCATGTGCATACCCAAGTAGGTTATTTTTCAAGTTTTACTGTACTATTGATTATTTGTTTGCCATCTGGCCTTCAACGTGTAGATGGTTTTGTCAAGGATGTTGTTCTTGTTTACGAAAGCCAAATATGGCACACAAAGGAATATGATCACTAGTACCAAGGGTGTACTACATTTGTGCCACCCAATGATACACCAATAAGCAAAATGGTTTTTGTTGCCACTTATATGCAAGAACCATGAATTACAAGTATGGCATTTTGCTTGAACTAAAATGGTAGTGTCAATTGTTATTAGATAGCAATGCAATCCAAAACTAAATAAGTGCAACTAATATATGAAATTACAGTTGTTCAACCATATCAAGTAGAAAGATTCCCAACTAGATTTCATGAGGTAAAATGTCACAGGGCTAGTGTTCATTACTATTCATGATTAATGATTAGTGAATTGTTTTGTAGTAGTAGGATGTTGTGGTTGAGATGGCCTTTGAAGAGGCATTTTTAGTGCCATACTCAATTATGCTTGACCCTAAATCTAAAATGGACAACTTGTAATACTTTATGGAATTCATGTGAGTATTGCCTTAGATGTTGGATTTGCTTTTGAAGGTGATGATGGGAACAAAAAAAAGGACCAAAAGAATATATCCAGGTAGCAAATGCATTGTTGTTTTGTACCTTTCAACCATTCCATGAAGTATTTGGGAAATGTTGATGCTCTTGCACATAGCCCACATTATTTTGGAGCCGTCTTTTCCATTGCTAGATGACAACTGATGCATCACTACATGGGGTTTGATAATAATTTCAGCTACCACACATTATTATATAGTTGTTTTGTTCATAAAAAATTCTTAAAAATCCAAGTTAAACTAAGGTAATTGATATATCCATTGTGAAATCTTGACACATATTGATATTAAAGTTCCAATTCCATGCGGCAATAATACAATTTTATCAATTCTTTGCACATCTTGTCAAAAGAAGAGTTTGCATGGTCATGAACTCATACATTGTTATTTATGGGTTGCAAGTATAACACATGAAATATGTCCCAAGTGGATCAATCCACCATCATGCTATTAAATTTTGTTAATAATGGTAATGTAAAAAACCATGCAGGCATGTCTAAGCATCATTAGCAACTCCGGAACCCCGTATATATTGAACTTGTTGGATTAAGCAAAAAAGGGAAACACTCTTAGAAGTGTATGAACTTGCAAGCATTCTATTAATTGTTGGAAACTAAACTGTTAATGTAAGGCACCTACACTTTTGTGCCAAATGCTTATACATGGGATTTTAATAAATGTGTTGAATGACATTATGGTATAAGAAGCAAAGATAAGAGCAAGTTTGCAATGAATTAGACGAAAACCAAATAACCTTGTACATGACTTTTCATCTATTAACGGTGTAATGTTTTTGCAACAATATGGACTTGTATTGTTCTCTACCATTAATTTCATGTTTTAACATAAACATTTGTAATGGTAAACTATATTGAAGGCTTCTTATGGCCAATGAGGAAGATCCAATGCTTGAACCTTTGGATGGGTGTCAAATGCATGATCCAAAGAGGCAGGCAACATGCAAGGGACAATAAATTATGGAAGCAAGAGTTCACATGGGCTCAAAAATAGGGGGTGCACAAAATGCGGTGTCAATGCACCAAATGTGAGGGAAGGGGCAAATTTATTTTGCTTACAACAATTCGAACCATCTTATTTTAAATGGGAGGCACCCATTATTTAGGGTATGGAAAGGTCCAAGTGCAATGATGATTCATATGAAAAATGGATTGAAGCAAGTAAGGCCCCATTCGGTCGGATGTAAACAATGGGGCAGATGGTGGACGAAGGTGTGAATGTGGAGTAGCTTTTGGATGACTTGTTCCCATTGCCAAATGATGAACATGAAGGTGTGGAGGTTACAAGGATGGATCCAAACCAAAATGGCCTAGCAATGGGTGAATTGGCATTATCCAAGATGCATGTGGGATCATGGTAGAATTAGCAGAAGTGCCAAAGAGCATGCCAATGCAAAACAACCCTAATAGGGTTGAAGGTGATGTGGACATGGAAACAACAGAAGTTGATTTATGGGTACTAGTAGCACCCTTGTTGATGACATATCAAATGAAGCCAATTATCTTTAAGATACGTGCCAACCAGTATATCTTGGTGTAAAGTGTATAGTCTTAGGGTTAACACTATTGTTGATGAATGCCTACATAATTCATGGCATACAAATTCATTGATAAATTATTGGCCCTTCTTCATAGGCACTAATTGCCAAAGGATAATTACTTCCTAGCAAGTGTGTACATGGCTAAAACCTTTACCAAAAAGGTCGGGTTGGATTACAAGCATATCCATGCATGTGTCAATGGGTGCATATTATTTTGCTGGCAATATGCATCATTGGAGACTTGCCCTAAGTGTGGAGTTGCTCGATTTAAAACATATGGCAAATCTCATGTTGCAGCCAAGGTTTTGAGGCATCTCCCATTAGCTCCTTGATTGTTCTAGATCTACTGAGCTTCAATAATAACTAAACTCATGACATGGCATAGTAGGAATAGAAGCACGAACGAGAAAGTTCGACATGTGGCTAATAGTAAGGCTTGGCAACACCTTGACAATACTTGGCTTGAGTTTGTAGTTGAACCTAGAAATGTTAAATTAGGGCTAACAATTGATGGAATGAATCCATTTGGGGAGAAAAACAATGCTTGGCCAACCTAGCCAATATTAATCTTGAATTATAACCTTCCCCCATGGTTGGTAACAAAAAAATAAATCATGTTATTATCTTTGATAATACCAAGGCTTGAAAGTGTGAAGAACATGAATTTCAATGTCTACATAGCTCTAGTACTTGAGGAGCTACAAGAATTATGGGGATGAAAGGCCTAGATGTACTTAAACCTATAGGGAGTATGCAGTTTATAATGAAAGCAATATTGATGTGGACAATACACAACTTTTATGGATATGGTGTTGTTTATGGATGCCAACACCAAGGCTACAAGGCATGCCTTTTGTGTGGACTAAGAATAGTTAGTTGGTGGTCCAAAGAGCTAAGCAAAACATGTTTTGAAGGAAGTCATAAGTGGTTGAGGAAAAACCATTTGTATAGGATGCACCCAAATGCAAACATTTCAATGGTAGAAAGGAGTTGTGAGGGAGGCCACCAACAAAAATAGCTACATAAGTAATAAAAGAAGCACAACATATGGAATAATGGGTGGCTAAAGGCAATATGCTAGGAGCGGCAAGTTGCCCATCATGAGTGAATGGGATGAAACGTCTATTAGCATTATGGGGGTTACCATATTGGCAAGAGAGACTAGTACATCACAGTCCCTATCCAAATGCCATGCTATGTTGTTGAGATGTGTATTCTAGCCACTATAAAATATGTCACGTACATAATGTGCTAAAAACTCCAAAAGGGCTAGTAAAAGTGGGTTTGTAATGTTGGTACAAACTAATGTTGGTTTCATAATTACTTTTCATCAAACTAGTTGGTCTTGGTACTAGGGTTTCATACACTAACATGACTAGTAGTTAGGAATATATTAAGAACTTTCAATGAACTAATTTAAACATGGTATCAAGTCCAAGACTATTTTTCAATTGCTATGCATTATAATCATTCGATATTGCAATTAGTTTGTGGTAGGATCCAATACCACTAAGAATAGTGATGCTATTCAATCTAGTTGTCATTTACTTGAAACATGTTTCAGTGTTTGCAATCCCAAATGTTGCATGATTACAATTTTTCTACCCCTTCATAATCTATGCATTCATTGATTGTTGTAATGAATGCTTAACGAGGATTTCATTGAGCTCTCTGCATCCTATCACAATTTGTGTGGTTATGTTGGGATCAATGGGTTTGTGTTGGTTACGCCCATTGATAAGCGTTGGCTTTAGTAAGTTGGACAATGACTTTAATGTCTTGATTAAAACCTTAATCCATAACTATTTATTATCAACTATTGTCAACTGAACCTTGTTACTCAAGGAAATGGTGCATAGAAAGCCACAAGTTCTATGCTTGGTTTTGTGGTGTCTGGCACACAAGTTTCAAATTGTCCAAGGGACTATAATGGAATTGATTGATGTTTTATTGAATTTAATGCTTATCTCATTGATGTGTTTATGTTGAACACTGGTGTGGGTGAGTAGTCATTCAATTGTCATCTAAAATGGATAAAATGTCAATAATTAAAAATAGGTTATTATGTATGCTTCATTTGTAAGTAGAAGGCATATCACTTTACACCCTTGTTCATTGGAACATGAGGTGTCCATTCACTTACTGATCTATATTTAAAGGTTGTTACCACTGTGTTGTTAATTTGTAGCTTTTGATGAATAGCCAAAAAATGCGTTGCAAGGGTGGGTGCATCTATTGTTCTGTTTGAAGATTATTAATTTGGTGTACAAAAGCACAAGAAAAAACCAATATAAGTTTGGGTTTTTCCTATTGTTGCACTTTTTAACATGCCCCCATTTTAAATGACATGTAAAAGTGATACATTTTGATTGGAAATCTTGATATCCTTGTTAAATATGACACCAACGACAAATTTTGGTCGGGTTGATGTAAACATTGAATTAATCCTAGTAGCTCCTAGTTTGATCAATAGTCTTTTCTAAAATTGTCTCTACCAAATTAGTAAGATATTCAGTTGTTTTCGTAAGTTTGCTTACCACCCCTTCTATACCCATATGGTAATGTATTTTGTTATCATTGATTAGCATTTTGATTGCACTAGAAATGCCCATTTTTTCCGACAAGTTTGTTAAACCTCACCATATCATTACAAAGCAAAATTGCAAATTGTTGGATATGTAGGAACATTTTGCAATAGTTAAGATACATTAATAGTACAACTTGTAAAGAACATGCAAGCCTATTGTTGGATAGGATGTCAATAGTTGGAGATAGGTTATGTTAGTTCATTTACAACCAAAACCCATATATCAACATTATACCCTTAATACCAATCATGAAGTGTCCAATGCCTTACTAATATGTTCAAGGTGGTTATGATTTCCTGTTTTTTTAGCTTTGTAACTTGCCATGGATTTCCAATCAAAGTTTATGTAGGCAAATAAACATTTTTTGCACCGTTACTTTTAGATTCCTCTGTTTGATGTATAGAAGCATGAGAAAACAAGAATGTGGCCATGGTATTTTATTATGAAGTTGAATAGGATATCCAACCTAGAACTCTAAGGAAGTTCAAAGTCATGACATGCTTATGGCACAAAAAGTAGCTAAAAGGCAACTTACAACTAGAGGATAAAACAGTGGCATAATTAGAACTTGGGGAGTACTTATATTGAATTGGACAATGTGATCCGTACACACCCTCATGAGTCCATTTAGAATTGAATCTAACCAACATGTTTGCATTTGCAGGAACTATTGATTAGACACATGCTAGATGTGATGCACATTGGAAAAAACATGTGTGAAAACTTGATCAAATTCATAGTTGGATTGAAGGACACCATGAAAGTGAAGTGAGACATGGAAATGTGTGGGGTTCAAGAACTTTTATGGTTGAAATGGGATCCTCAAAGGCTAGGGAAGATTTTCAAACCGGTTGTTGCCTATGTGTTAAAATTGAAAGAGGTAAAAACTCTCATGAGTGAGTTAACATCTTTGAAAGTGCCTACAGACTACTATGGTGCTCTAGGAAAACACATCATGGAGAAGAAGTTAGGCTCAATGAAAAGCCATGATTGGCATGTTTTAATGTGATAATTCATGCCTCTAGCTCTAAGGGGGCTAATGGATGGTCATGTAAGGTTAAGCTTGATGCAGCTTAATTGAGTGTTTCATAAGATTTATGGGAAGGTATGGGATCCTGTTGACCTACCAACTTTAAGATAGGATGTAGCAACTACTTTGAGCTTGATTGAATGGGAGTTGCTTGGGGCATTCTTTGATGTGATGACACATTCAACACTTCATGTGGTTGAAGAGTTGGACATCTATGGGCAAGTGCATACTCATTGGATGTACCCCATAGAATGAGCAAATGAAAACATTCAAACATTAGTAAAAAACCCCCCCTTTTTAACCAAAAGTTTTCAACTACAATGTCATTTGTTGAATATTCTTGGCATCAACAATGTCTCCAAGTTGAATTTCCAGTTATGTTGGTAAACAATGTGAAGCATGTTTCAACTAAGGGGTCATTTTTGAAATATTTTTGGCATCTAAGGTTCTTTAGTTGGCACATAGTCAAGACATTGACTAGTGTTAAACTATTTTGGATGATAAAATGTAATAGAGGATGGATGAAATATAATCTTGTTTGCAACTATCTTTTTCAACTAAGTTAAACAACTAATAGGTAACTTTAATTTTATACATATAATATTGTAATATTTATTTAAAATTATGATAACATTAAATTACATGTAAATTTTACTTATATACATGAATGGTTTTTTTTTTTGTGTATATAAATATTAAACTTTAATTTCAAAATAAAGTTTAAGAAATTTTTACAAATATGTTAGTACTAATGTTTATGTTCAATACACATGTAAATTATTATTTCTATGTAGATCATTACAATATATCAAATAATGACACGTAATTAATAATATTGTGCAACTATAATGTTTATTCATTTTTATACACGTGATATCTTAATATTTGTTTAGAATTATGATAAAAACTCATTAAACACCAATGTACCATACGTCATTGGCCCAAGTTTGAATGCATTCAATTGAATTTTCCTTCCAAACCCCTTTTGCGCAATTTGTTTGAATTTCCAATAATAATACGTACCCACCAAAAATTCAATAATATTGTTCACATTTTAGGTCTTAAAATTATCAAATCAACTTTATCAAATCAAACTTAGTGAGGGCTTTCCAACAATACCAATAATGCTCCCAAATTTCAATATAGTTTTCAATCTTGGTTTTTCGAAAAATTCAATGAAAAAATGGTTCAATAATTAGTAGATTCCACATTGTAGCTCCAAACATTCTAAACCAAGTCGTTGCACCCCTATTCATTGAGAACCTTTTGATGATAAATTCCATAACATAACCTAAGACACCGTGGTTTGGGAGATATCATTATGACAAAACAAAACAAATTACCTTCCTTCATGGATAAATAATGTAATACGTGTTGTTGGCCCCAAGTGTGAACACATTCAACTCACTTCCCCTTTTAAACCCAATTTGTTGTAATTTGTTTAAATTTTCAACAACAAAATTCATTCAAAATTCAATATCTTCCACACTTTAAGTATGAAAATTATGAAATAAATTTCATTAAATCTAGTTCAACGATTACTTTTCAACAACACCAAGTACACCTTTGGATTCAAGTAAATTATTTATTTATGGTTTTATTAATATTTATTAAGAAAATGGTTCAATAATCAATAATCTTTGCATTCCAACTCCAAATTTTTTCAACCCAAGTCTGTGCACCCCTATTCATTGTTAGGTTTTCAAAAATATCAATAATATTATATGAAATAATTTGTTTTGGAAAATTTTAACACAATAGAATAAAACAAAACAAATTATCGACCTTCATTAATAGATTAAATTATGTATAAATTACTTTTGTATAAAATGAATGGTTATGTATAATGCAAATATTTTTTGTGCATATAAATATTAAAATTTAACTTCAAAATAAAATTTAAAGAATTTTTGAAATATGAGTTTGCAATAATGTAAGTTCAATATATGTAATTCATTATTTATTTGTAAATATAATGTTAATTGACAACAAATCAAGTAATGATACATAATTCATAATTTTGTGGAAGTTTAATATGTATGATGTCTTAATATATATTTAAAATTACAATAAAGATTCATTAATTATTAAAGTACACGTAAATGTTTTTTGTATACATGAATGATAACATGTATGATGAATTTTTTTGTGCATATAAATATTACACTTTAATTTGAAAATAAAATTTTAAAAAATTCTGGAAATAGAAGTCAATTTAATAATGTGTATGTTCAATACATGCATAATTTATAATTTTTATGTAAATTGAATTTTAGTTTACAACATATCAAGTAAGGATATTAAAGTAATATTTTTTTGGAATATGTTCAATACATGTGTAATTTATTATTTCCATTTATATTCAATTTTAGTTTACAACATATCAAGTAAGGATATTTAAATAATATTTTTTTGGAATATGTTCAATACATGTGTAATTTATTATTTCCATGTAGATTCAATTTTAGTATACAACATATCATGTAATGATACATAATTAATATTTTTTAGAAATTTTATTTTAATTGAATTTTCGCCATAATTTCCAATAATTATTTCATTTATTATAATTAATTAATTAATTAATTATGGCTAAATTATAATAATGTTTAGAATAATTAGTAAATATACTTAATAAATTATCATATAATTTCAGAAATTATTTTTATTTAACACTATTATACTATAAAATATTTTATTATTTATTATATCAGGTCATTTAATAATTCCAACAAGTTAGATAAAAATATGAATAAAAACGGTTAAATAACTAGCTTAACCTAATTATTAGTTGCAATATTATTATTAATGTTGTTGTTGTAATTATATTCAATTATTAATTATCAAAACATTATAATAATTAATGTAATTAAAATATCATCTAAAATTTATTATTGAATATTTATATTTGAGTCAATTTTTTTATTATGGAATGTTAATAAAAATTTATAATGAATTTGAATTATAAAAAAAATAGTGATAATTAATTATTTACCAGATAAATACATTTAATTTTTGATTAAAAAAAAACTAATCACCATATTATTTAATAAATGATGATAATAAAACTATATAGTTTAAAATAGTTGATGAGTAATTACTATAAGTAATTAAAGTAAGTAGTTAGACATAGGTTAAGTAGATTATTAGTTTAAGCCTCTGCCGAACTAAGCTTAAACTAGTTTGTACAACTAGATTATAACTATTTGAGTTGCAGTGAGGTTACAACTACAATAGACAACAAATGGTATTTTATCATGAAACATTTTCAAGTTTTTTGTCATTTCAACACCAAATTGAATGGCTTTTATGTCATTGGAAGCACAAAACGGAGAGCTACAAATGTTCTTGGAACCTTAAAAGCAAAGGAACAAAGTAGAAAACATAGGAAGATAAAGAGTGATATTTTGTCACTAAAAGCCCTTTGCTTATAGCAACTATATCTTGTTCATTTCTCATTCATTTTGAACAATTTGAAAGGCTACAAATGTGTTATCTCAAAATCTATAAAACTTGTTTAAAGTGAAAATTAAAAATAGAATAGTTGAAGAGCTTAAGCTTCAAAATCATACTGAACATTTATGAAAAAATCCAAAGCACAACCCCCCTCACTTTGAAAAGGCATATCTTGTTCATTTCCATTAGATTGTAGTGTTTTTTACAAATTTGGATATGCTAGGTGGAGGACTACAATATTGTTTTAAATTTCAAAAGGAACAAACCATGGATAAAAGAGTTATAATGATCCAATATTGTTAAATGTTCAGTGGTAGGTGTGTTTAGCCTAGGTCACAATTAAAATCTTTATCCCATATTGTATGGTTTCCATTCCATGAATCCAAATTATATAAAGGAGTGGATTAGATTGTTGGAGAACATAATGAACATGAAAATGTAATAGCCATTTGGGATGAGGCAATAAAAAAAAGTTCAACCTTAAAGGTTAAACCAAATGAAATAGGATTTCATTTATTAATTGCCATGTGGTTTAGGTCTAGGCCTAACATATATGCCTAAATCTAGCCCTAACTTAAACCTAAATTAAATGGCCTATGTTTAGGTTTAACCTAGGTGCCTAGGTTTAAACCTAATCTATGCTTAGGCGCCATGTGGCTTAAACTATTAAGGTGGATGTGCCATGTGTCATTTAATTAATTGTTAACCCCAAAATTTGTGATCATGCCACGTGTCATTTAACTATTCGTTGACCCACATTTTATGAATGTGCCACCATTAGTAGAAATTGGCCAAAATGTAACCACTTTATTTGTGACTACATGGTGACTATTAATTATTTGTAATTACATTTGGACATTTTTGCAACTATTTCTTGTGTTGGTCATATTTGCAACTACACTACAACTATTTTGCGAGTATTTTGGTGTTCATACTTCCCTGTGAACAACATTTAATTTGGCTTTCATCCAAGAATAACAATTTATGTCCCATTACTTACAAATGTGACCCATTTAGTTATAACCCTACGATTCTAATGAATGTTTTATGAATTGTAAAAAATATAATTGGGAGTATTAAGATTTATAAATGTATATGAACAACCATATTACATGTGTATTCAAGTATTATTATTAACATAAATGGCCTCAATATTATGGTTGCAATAATTAGTGTATATTTTGAGTATATTAAAATCTTATGTAAGATATTTACGAAATGTATCGTGCCCATATTACAAGTTTATCCAAACTAACTTATTATATTTAAAAAAATTATTACAAATGAAAATTATTATTATTATTATTATTATTATTATTATTATTATTATTATTATAATATTAAATCCATGTAATAAAAATTTAAATTTCAATATTATCTTTGATTAATTTTAATATTTTAATATTTTATTACATAATGATCATAATAATGATGATGATACTAGAATGATCAGAAAAATAATTACTTGATTATTAAAAATATATTATACTATAATATTATTATATTATTATTAAATGATTTTCAAATGACTAATGTACTTATTAAGAATTCATTTCTTTTGTATAGAAAATAAATAAATAAATAATAATTCATAGTAGTTCTAACAAGTGACATAATATAATAAAAATAATAAATAGCCAACCTAGGCTAGCTACAAATTACATTATTATTATTATAAATAATCAATTATGAAATATGACTATGTTATAATAATTACCAGGAAATATTAATATATAATTTTAAATTTTTATACTTCAAATTTATAATTAATAATTATTCGATGATTATAATCAATTATTGGTATATAATTTTTATTTTCAGTTTTATTATTTCATTCTTCTATAATAATTACTATAATAGTTAGAATGGAAATCTAATAAATTATTATACAAATGCAAAAATTATTTTTGAAGGAAAAATATACTTATTAAAAATATAAAACATTTATTGTAAAGTTCATAAATAGGTGTAATGAATTCAATAATAATATGAATAATAAAAATAAAATAGTTAACCTAGGGTAGGTTTTAACTATATTATTATATTTTTTAAAACTAGTATTCAATATTTATAATTGATAGTTAATAATTAACCAATTACTAGTTATTTAAATTGGTTGATATAATTATAGTTAATATATAATTTAAAAAAATATTACTACTGTTTATGTAGCTAATAAATTATGTAATATTTAATAATAAGTAATAATATCATTTATTCAGTAATCATAGTATATTAACGATTATATAAATAATTAGTTAGTAGATAGTTTATAAAGTGAATTAATTAGTTTCTAATTTAGTTATTAATTAATTAATTAACAAGTTTATTAATTTATTTATCCATATTTTATCCATTAAATAATTAATAAATTTATTAGTTAATTAGTTAGTTGTCATTTACCTATTTAATTATATACTTTTCAAGATGAGAATGAAAGCCAAAACATATGGGATAAACTTTTTAGTTGTAAGTCGTTTGCAATTAAACATTTTTAGTTGCAAACAATTTACAACTAAATAGTTTATCTTATATATTTTGGCTTTCATTCTCATTTTGAAATATATTTTCATATTAAAAAACATGGGCATATGGTATGAACGAACAAAAATGACTTAACCCAAAATAAAATATAAATATTCATGTACTTACATCTAATTACCTATTTCCTTAACTTACCTACCTACCTAAGTAGGTATTTGGCCTAAGTATGTAAAGAGGTTTTATGTAGATAGGTGTTTAGCCTAAATAGGTAGGTAGGTACCTAGTTCAACCTACATACCTTCATATTGATTTAAATTTAATTTGAAAAAATTCAATTAATATGCCATGTGAAAAATTTCTATTGCACCACGTGTCACAATTTAAACAATCCAAACATAAAAATTAAATGCCTTAGATTATTTCAAAATAATAATAAAATATTTTTAATTATTAAGAGTTGGGACATGTGGCAATACATAATTAGTTCCCATTGTTCACCAAAAAAATTGCATCCTAATTGCAAGCAATAATATGTATATGACTAGCTGAAGGATGAAAGTGTATTTTGTTGACTTTTTCTTTCATCCAAAATTCGTTGTCGTTTGTGATTAGTGTCATTGTGACATGTCCAATGCGATTATTAAGATTTTAGTTGCAAATGTTGCTTGCAATTAAAAATTAATAGTAAGGACCAATTGCAAAATGGCCATTTTCTATTAATGCACATGTCAACATTGTGAGTGTGCCACGTGTCACCAAACCACTTGCTAAATGTTTGATTTACATAATTGTAACCTAGTTGAAATTATAATTATATTTTTGACTAATGTCATGTTTAGTTAACAGACGAATTTCATTCATTTTTCAAATGTAGTTGACAACATCCCTCAACTATATTGGTAGAACAATCTTCAACTATAATGGCTATTACTGTGGTGTTGACACGTGGCATACATTTTCAACTATAATTTCACTCTCGACTTGTACTTTTCGACATTATTAGTTAGCAATTGCAAAAAAATTTCCCAATTGCAAAAAATAAATTGCAATTATATGTGTAGTTTTCGACTTTGTCTATAGTTGAACAGTAGTTGAAAACGTAGTTGCAAAAGGGGTGGGTGTTCTACTAGTGAAAGGGTATGTATGAAATAAGGCAAAGCCAAAGGTGTCCATGGTGAAAAGGTACATATGTGATGAGACAATCGGCTTTGTCATAGAGTATATACATGAATTCAAGCATGTTGGAGGTAGAATATGGGATGCAAAGGAAAAATAGGGCATTTGTGGTGAGGTTTTGGAAGGGGTTGCAACAAAGTTTATTCTTGATCCTAATGTTCAAGATCTGGCACGCCAATATGTTGTGACAAGTGTGGCATGTTTGGTTCCGTGGGTTTAGTAGTGAAGCTGAAACCCTAAACCCTATTGTGAACCTAGTTTATATTATTGTGACATTTTGTGTTTATAACTTAATGTGGGGTTGCAATGATGGGTAGTGTAGGAAGCATGAGGAAGAAGTAGCTTAGGTCAAAAGGATGCAAATAGAATTTGAAGGACAATGGCAAAAAGAAACCACCATAGCAAGGAAGCTTACATAGAATTTCCACTAGAGATGCAATAAGTGGAAGACTTGGCAACATGGTTGTGTAAAACAATCTGAACCCAAAAGGTGCGAGGGGGTGACCTTAAAAATGAATATGCAATACACCTTTTAATTCATTAGCAATTTTTTTGCAATAAAATACACAAGAATCAAGGCATATGGAAACCATTATATGGTTTTTATAGATACACATGGAATAATAATGGCAACATATGATTCAGGAATGGCATCAATTTTCTAGAAACAACAATAATTTCGCAAAGGCACAACATTTGGGCTATGCAATATGTGGGGGGTATTTAGGGACATAATATTGTTAGATTATGGGCTTGTATCCCAACTAGTAATATTGTTTAAGTGTGATTGGGTTATTAATGGGGTTGACAGATGGGGCAACCCCACATATAAATGTGATGACGACGATTTTTTGTTGCCGAATTTTTGACATTTAAAAGGACAAGTTGATGAACCTTATGTTTTCCCAGCATAGGTACAACAAGTCTTCTATTTTGAAGAACCTAAAGAACCATGGTGGAAGGTTGTCCTCCATAAAAAACCAAGGTCTAGACGCATCATGGTAGAAGATAGAAAGGACATTTTAACCCCACCTGATAATGTGATTGGAATAGATGCACCACTAGAAATTCTAAAAGTCCCAAGGAACATGACACTTGTAAATGCTATTGAATTAAGTGGAGCTAACTCCATTCGAGCTACTAAAGAGCTACAAATGCCATTTGATGATGAAGATGATGGGCCTAACTAAGCTACAAGTGTACTGCATAGGTGACATTTGGACCTTTGTGTTGTTAGTTGGTCCTAGCACCAAATTTGTTTTGCATGAACATGTTTTTCAATAGTGTTTAATGAACATGCTCTTTACCTCCTTACAAACCTTCAATAGTTTCAAGAAAATCCTTATGGGTATGATAACACATGAATCATGCATGTAGCGCCTTGTACAACACAAATACCTAGGACTTGAAATTTTTCTAGTTGGTTTTGTATTATAATAGGGCAAATGTAATTTGAAATAGTCCCATCATGAGGTCAATGCTAATATGCACATTCTTGGGTAGTGCAACACCCTTGTTGCTTGTGCAGTGTTAGCACATTCACACCTAAACTTTAAACCAAGTTGCGAAACATTGTAGCCTATGACTAGCTTTCAAACAATGACAAAACAAATAATTGATTAGTTATCTAAAACCAAATGTTATTTAACATGTGAAATTAGGAGTATGTTAATGATCTATAATAATATACGTAGAATTTGTCATATTGCCAATGAAATTATTCAAATCATAATGTCTAGCAAGCTTATCCATTGACATGGGGTCATCAAACATTTAGGTGCAGGTTTATTTGTCATGTGAAATTCTTAGAATTGGAGCAAAGGTAGTAAGGGAAGTTGGATATGGCAAAGCACATAGAAAAGAAGTTGGCCATGGTTTAAAAGATATTTTGCTTCCAATGAAAATTAGGGATACACATAGACAGTTATGGATGTTTTTGTATGGTCCACATTTTTTGCTAGGAAAATGTGGATATATGGATAGTTTATTGGAAAACCAGTGGTAGGTGCAATTATTAATATGTACGGTTTACAATTATACGTAAATATATGGTAGAAACCATCCATTTAATGGTACAAAGTGGTTGAAGTTGCACTATAGTTGCATACATGACCAAACTCCATCCAAAATTCTCTTGTAGTTGCATGTGACAAAATGGACAGTTACATGAGACATGTAGTTGTATCTAATTGCAAACACAATGGTTGCATACGACATGATTTCTATTAAAGTAAGTGTGATGTTGTTTTCCAATGGAGTTCAGCCTGTCAAATTTGAGCAACTAAAGCAAGCCCTTGTTTTTGTTCCCTTATTAGTGCGACGAGATTTCAGCAAAGCTTTTATCTTGGATGTAGACTGGTTTGCAAGGGAGTTAGGGTTATTTTATCCTAGAAAGATGGAAGGAAGGAATGTGTGATTGCCTTTGTCACCAAAGGTTTGTCCCTTGTTCAGAAGAGGTTCTCCCCATGGAAGGGCAATGTTACGCCTTAATTTGGGGGATAATGCACTTCTGCCAATTTTTATATCGCAACCACTTTACCTTGAGGACTGATCACAAATTGCTAAAATGGCTAGCTATAATTTTTGATGCATATGGGCAAAGGGGGCGTTGGATTGACATGTTGCAAGATTTTAACTTTAAGATCCTAAATCGATCGCGCTTTAAACATCTAAATGCAGATGTGCTCAGTAGAAACCCTGTAAACAAGGCAAAAGAAGATGAATATTTCTCCCAAGAAATCCAAGATATTAGATTATTGCGGGAAATGGGTATATGGACATGGATTGGAAGGAGGAGTATTCAAAGTACCACCACATTTACCCTATTCATGGTTGAAACCAATGAAATGGCTGTGACAAAAGGAGCTAATGAACATGAAACATGAGGAGATGCAGCTCCAAACATGGATAACAAAAAGAAGTTCCAACAATTACCTTTGAAAAGGAAACAACTAGTGATAGGAAAAAAGGTGTGTTGGGAGTTGGTTGTTGAGGCTTAATTAATGGTGGATGATAAATTGAGTGGAGGAAATGGACATGACATTAATAATGACATTGAAGATGATCTCGATCATCTAAAGGTTCTAGATATTTGGGAAGGCAAAAATTGTTTACATATGTTGTAAACAAGATGTTCAATTGAAGATGTAATAGAGGAAGAATTGGTAAGAATTTGGAAGAGGATTCAACACTACCATTGGCAAGTGGACTAGTTGATTTTCAAAAATTTGATTATGTTGTAGCTTGGGGAGAAAAAGAGACATCATTGCAGATTTACATCAAGAAATTGGTCATGTTGGAAAAAATAGGACTTTGGCAAAAATGTGTAAGAATTCTATTAGCATAACCACACGAAGCAAGTGTGTTCGATTGTTAAATCATGTAAATAATGCCAACTAGCATGACACACTTGGAGTTTGAGGTCTGATGTGGAAGATTTAAAAAATGTCTTTATTTGTGATTTGTTTTATAGAGTAGCATTTGTTATTGTAGGACCTTTCCTAGAAACCAATCAAAGTAACAAATACATTTTGGTTGTGATCGAACACTATTCGAAGTGGTGTGAAGCTAAGGCTATGTAAGATCATATAACAATTACGACTACCAAATTTTTCAAAGAAGACATCATCTGTAGGTATGGGTTTTGAAATATATCCTTACTAACAATGGTGGTGAATGGTTGGTAAAATTTGACAATTTGTGTAAGGTGTATGGTATACAACATTAATATACTACACTAAAATAGCCTTAGTGTAATGGGATGGTCGAAAGACTAATTAAGACAATCAAGCATGGTATCACTGTTATGTCTACACTGTAGGACAATACAAACGTTGATGGCGTACCTCAACATGGCAGGTTGTTGGTGGAATTTATGAATGGGAGTGCAAAAGAACTTATTTAATGAATTGATTTTCCAAAGTTAAGTGCTGAAGTTGTTTTGTTGAAGAAGTTGGTGTTGTGATAGAATGTGGTATGATAGTTTTATGTGTTCAAGTACTCATGCTGTACTGGACTTTAAAGCTTTTCCACTAAGCACTAAAATATCAGGACAACAAATGTAGGAACTACAACATAATAAAAAAAGTGAGTTTGGTGAAGGTGATGAAAGATAATAGGGGACCAAAGAGTTGCTAGTTTGTGAGTGGCATCTAGTGAAAGAGTGCAAAAATTGCAACTATCTAAGTCATTTGAATTTTGAGAATCCATGGGCTGTAAGAGACCTAGTTGATTCGGAACTTCGGGGATATGGGATTTTGCATTGAGTGAGAATTTTAAGGAGTGTGGGGTTGCTATTATGTGTCAATGCTTAAGAGAATAGCTTTTCAAAATCTGCCTAAGCTTAAAAATGGGGAGTGGGCAAGTTTCTCACTCAAGTGAGTCACTAGATGCCCAACAAAGACCATGATAGCTACTGAGAGAGAGATCCAGGGAGATTTGATTCACTAGAACGCTTCAATTTGATGTTGTTGCAACTACTTTGTTTAGGCTGATATTGTGGATGTTTTGGTCTTGTAATAAACATTTGGATAGATTCTAGAAGATGACAAAGGTTTTCCATTTGTGATGATATTATGTTTGTTGAAAACTTGATGCATTTAGTGAAAATTGAGTCATGTTGACCAATCTAATTCAATAGTATATGTGGGATTATTTGGTCCTTCACTTTTTGCTGCAAGTGATACTCTGCCAAACAATGGACTAAATTAGGTCTTTGAGTTGAAATCTAACAAATTTTGGGCTTAATATGGTCGCTGAGAGGGCTCACTCAAAAAAGGTGAAGGTACCAACGTGTATGCCCGTTCACCCTGACCGTCTCTTTACTCCACAGCACTGTTATCGCAGAGGTAGAAATTTTCTAATACCATGGTAAGATTTCCTAGTAAAAAAACCGTCTTTGATATACACCCCCGCACCCGGGTACATCGTTTAAAAAAACAAAACCCTGCTCGGAGTTGCAAAATAAAGTCTCTGGACTCCAGAGCACTGTGGTCGCAGAGGTAGAAAATTATAGGGTTTTACACATCACGGTGAAAATTAATTCCCAGTAAAAAACCGTCTTTTTTACTTCGTGGTCCCGATCCTTTTTTACCCTGCTAGGAGGCTACAGCGGCCGCCACAGCCTGGCGCGAGGGGGGCTTGACCTGAGGGCAAAGTGGGAGGGTGGTTGCTGAAGCCCACCACTTTGCCCCTCAAAGATGTGTATCTGCCCAGACTGTTTGGTGTAGTTCTTCGCCGCCTCGGCAGCAGCGAAAGAGAGAGAGAGAGAGAGAGTTCTGAGAGAGGGTGGGGTTTTGGGGGGGGGGGGGGGGGGGGGGGGAAAACCGGGCCCCGGGGTTGGGGGGGGGGCCCTTAGGGGGCAATTGGAGGAGGGGGGCGAGGGAA